>OGCQ01000429.1_pt1 | contig 70278 bp, 85 predicted proteins | sample 1570161 | NCBI WGS metagenome assembly OGCQ01 (sample SAMEA4384402, study PRJEB24528) | human gut metagenome | reverse complement strand
GTAGTGCTATCGAACGAGAACCAAACTTGCCGAGGATGGGAAGCCCCAACCTCTATAGGTGGGGGAGGATGTCACCAGATAAATTATCGAATATGTGTAATTTTTATTATGATAAAGACACGAAACAATTACTTGTCTATAATACATCGGGACATGCCTATTTGTACCAGATGCCGGAAGGAAAGCGTTTGTCACAAAAACTTTATTTGCGAGCAATGGATTTGCAACCAGATAGTATTGCACATAAAGGAAATTATTATTGGTATCTGGATACGAATTTTTGTCTACGCCGTCTTGATATAAAAGATGGAAGCACAAAGCAGATATTAAAAGATAAGGAACGAAGAGTTGTAAATGTGATACAGGTAGCAGATAGGTTATATATTTTTACAGATATGAGAAGGGAAATAGAAGGCTATGTAAAAATACTCTGCTATCATATTGATGAAAATGGAGATTTAAAATACGAATTTGAATGGGGAGAAAGACCGTATGTTTTTATGGGGTATGTAAGAAGAGATTTTGATAGAAGAACAGTAATAGTAGGAGCAGATACAAACACAAAATATGTAGGCGATTATTATGTAGCTTTTGAACCGGAAAATAAACGATTTGTGCCAATATATCCTATTACAGATGAGGCATGGGAACTGTATGGACATACAATGCTAGAGGGAAATAAAATCCTTGCTGCTAATCCCAAATATGTGAAAGTAATAGATATTCCATCAAGAAAAGTTTTGGCAAAATATGAACCAGAAGAGACGATATATAGTGCGACTTTCCTAACCAAAAATAAGGGAGCTATTTTTACGAATAGGGGAGTATATGAATTTACATTTTAAAGAGAGGCGAATTCATGACCGACGAAGAAAAGCTGACATTAATACAAAAATATGAAGAGTTATCAGAGGAAGAATTTAAAGAGGAGTGTTTTGAAGATTTAAAAAAGTTCGCCTTTGATAAAGATGATACAGTCAAAACTTTTACTGCCAGTGTACTTTCACGTTTTGTAAATACAGCAAAACAGAAGGAAGCCATCGAGATTTTATTGCAATTATGTCATGAAGAAAATGAGCTGGTAAGAACAGAAGCTTATGATGCTATAGGTTGCTATTGTGAAAAAAGCGTGGTAAAAAGTCTTGAAAAAGCTGTTTTATCGGAAAAAGATGGGTTGGCAAGAAGTTATGCAATTGATTCGTGGATTTATGTACAACAGCATTTGTGTACAAACGAGACAGAAGTTATTGGATATTTGAATGCTATATTAGAAAAGGAACGAGATGATAATTGTATCTTGAATTGTCTGTATGGCAAATATTCTTTCGGAGAGAGAGCTGTTTTGGATGAAATCCTTAATTATATCAAGAATACAGATTATCATATACGGTGTAGTGTTTTGTCTATAATTGAATTAATTTTGGAGGAGGAGAGCTGCACAAAAGAATGTAAAAGAAAAATAAAAATTACACTTACAGAACTTTTAAAAAGGGAAAAAGCAAATGCAGTGAAAGAGCAGGCAGAAGAAATAATGAGGTGGCTATAATGTGGCATATATGGACCATAGATGACTGGGAGAAAAATATTGATTTGACCAGAGAAGGGCATCGAACAGGACTCCGATTACGATTTGATAAAGATATTGACAGCGAAGTTCGCAGAGCATGCAAAGAATTTGCCGTCTTTTTGCGAAGAGAATATTTTTTTCAGTGGATTAATGCATTAAAACTGACACCGATTGGACAAGAGAGGCAGGCAACAAATTATGCACGATATATACTAGATGAATATGCGGAAACGAGAGAACATCCATAGGGGGAAGAAGTAGATGATGAACGACAATATTTCAATAAAGAAACTATGGTATGATGAAGACTTCTATGAAGTGCAGATTATAATGAGTACGGAGCAAATTCGTTGTAAGATAAATACATATATTGTTGATGAAGAAATTAATGCTCTTTCACAAAAAATATTAGATTATGTGAAAAACGATATAGGATTTTATTGGGAGATAGGAGAAGAAGATTCGGATAGCTGCCCTAAAATTATCATAGAATCATTTATAAAAGATATATCAGGACATATTGTGTTAAACGCATCATGTCAGTTACAATCAATTGAAGAAAATGCGAAATGTAATTATAATTGCAAGTTCCCGATAAAAACGGAAGTGGGTTTGCTTTATAATTTTGCTAAGCAGCTACCGAAGCTTAATGAACAAGAAGTAGGAATATTTGTTGAACTTTTATGAAAATCTATATCATGTAAGAATACTGTAAAAAAACTGTCATTAGTCTATCATACATTGAACACATTTCTCCAATAAAATGATAAAAGATACGAGGAGGAATGTTGTTACAATGAACGAAAAAGAATATTATAATTTAATTAAACCTTATGAAGATGCTATGCAGATGATTTTGAGCCGTCTAGATACATTAAATCATACTTTATATGAATCATCAGCTACGCATCTTGTTCCAATTCATAATATCCAGAGTAGGATTAAATCGAAAAAAAGCATTGAAGATAAATTGATAAAAAAAGAAAAGAAACCGTCACTGACTAATGCTAAAAATTTTCTTATGGATATTGCAGGTGCAAGAGTTATTTGCTATTTTGTCAATGATATATATAATCTTGTTGAGATTTTAAAAAGTCAAACAGACTTAATTGTTATGAAGGAACGTGATTATATTGCAGGACCTAAACCTAATGGCTAGTATCAGTTAGTGCTATAAAAAATAAAGTTATGAAAAGCCGGGAAATCCCCGGCTTTTCGTATATTTATAGAAAAACAATGTTAATATTTTTGTGATGATTTACTTGAATTTCTTTGATGATAGACCGCCAGACACGCCGCTTTTCAGGAGCGGTAAAAGAAGAGTAGATATTTTCAAAATCTAATTTTAAAAATTCCTCAAGAGAAGAAAGGTCTTTTACTGGTTTTTGTTCTTCTTTTTGAAGCTCTTCAATCTGATACTCAAAATCTGCCTTATCTGTTCGGAACTCTTCAAGTGTGATTAGTTCGTTCAAATAAAGTTCCTTTAGCTTTGATAATTTAGTTTGTAGTTTATGAATCCTGGCTTTATTCTGGACGACTGGAGCAGTCTCTAATTTGTAATCACAAATATACTGCTCTAATTCTGGCCGGACTCTTTTTAGTAGTTCTTTTTCTATGCTGCTTTCAAAAAAGACTTTATTATTTACACAGCGATGCAGGCGGTTGGCGTGACAGCGGTAGACAGAATAAAAATGATCTACTTCTTCACCAGATTTACGAACATAATGATTATGATTTGATGCAGCACTCATTACATAGCCGCAATCAACACAGCGGATCAGGCCGCTAAAGATATAATCATGTCTGTTTTTGCAGGTCTTGATGTTTAATTTAAGAAGACGTTGCACATCATAAAAAAGTTCCTTCGTGATGATTGGCTCACAATAACTTTCATTATCACGAAAAATTCCGATGTACTTTTTGTTCTGTAGCATACGCTTTAAGCTACTACGGCTACGAACAATACCAAAAGCATCCTGCATATATCGTAAAGTTTCACCCATGCTACTATGTGCTTGATAGTGTTCAAAAATGGCAACAACAATAGGAGCATCTTTGTCCGGAACAAGATGTTTATCAACGATAGAGTAACCAATAGGGGTTCTACCGGAAATAGCTTCACTATGAGATACTTTGTCTTTAAATACACCCTTGATTCGCTCAGAAGCGTTTTGCGCTTCCAGTTCTGCAAAAGCCATAGAGGTATTGACAAACGTTCGCCCCTGTGCGGTACTGGTATCAAAGAAAGGCTGCCGGATTGCAGTCCAGGAAACATTGTGCTTATCAAGGACTTCCTGTGTGTTTAGATAGTGCCGGAGACTTCGGAACCAGCGGTCAAGCCTGGTAAAGATAATTAGATCAATGAGATTAGCACGAACATCCGAAAGGAGTTTCTGGAAGTCCTCTCGTTTTGTTTTCTGGCCGGAAATGCCCCCGTCAATGTATTCACCGGCAAGGATCATATTTTCATGTGCCTTAATATAGGTCTCACATGAATTGAGCTGATCGCGGATAGAATCCCCGTCTTCTGCCTGCTGTTCAGTGGACACACGGACATAAATTGCGACTCTTAAGATAGTTTTATCATTATTTAGTTTTCTTTTCATTTCTTTTTCTCCCTAAATGGGTATAAAAAATACACCCCTCATAGTTTCGAAAAGAAAAGAAGTGTGATATAATCGAAATGCGACTTTGGATTATATCGTTCTTTTCATTTCGGAATGAGCAAATAGTCTAATGGAATTCCGTCCGGTGCCAGCCGGGCGGTTTTTCAGTTTATTAGTTCAATCCCATTTTTTGCATAAGTGCTTCCTGGAGAACCTGCGAGAAATTAATATTCTGTTTCATAGCAGCATCATTAAGCCAGAAATTAATATTCTGTTTCATAGCAGCATCATTAAGCCAGGAAGGAATAGTAAGATTCTTACGGACGGACTTTGTAAAGTGTGCTTTTGGTCATTTTCTTATAATACACTTTCCCATTTTGAAAGTTCACAGAGCAGGTCTTGTCACCATCTTCTGAACTCCAATAATATCCGGTAATGTGTTGTCCATGAGATTTCATATCAATAAATTTTTCACCAGAGCAGCCAATAATATTGACAACCCTTTTATAAGACATTCCATTCTTAATTTTCTTATATTCTGCGGAACTAACACCGGATAAGTCTTTTTCTTCACTGTACGTTCCGAAGCTAACACGTTTGCCGTTCACATACCTACGAAACTCCATTTCATAAGACTGGGAATCAGGATCCCAGACATCTTTACAGACAGAACGGAAAGAATAGCTTTTTCGGCCTATCTTAAATGAAAATGAGATTTTCTTTAATATAAAATTATCGTATGAATAGTCCGAATAATCTGAATGATTATTTTCTAAGAAATTACGCAATGGAGCAGGATTTACTGGAAAAAAATAAATTCTTTTCTCACATCCAGCAGGGACTTTTTGTGCACTTGCTTTATAATTTACTGTTCCAAATCCATCTAAAGTAACTTTTATATTTGCAGGAGTATAAAGTGGTTTAGAAGATGCATTATGAAACTCTAGATCAACCCTGTAATTAGTAGTTGTGCAATCATCATTTAAAATGTCGGCCGGGGTATTCATAATATAAAGACTGCCTTTGCAGGTTTTTCCTTTATACTTCCCGATAAGACTAACATTCCCAAGCTTGTTTGCTTTCACTTTACCGCTTTTGTTTACGCTGGCAATGCCGGATCTTTTTAAAGACCATTTCACTTTACTTCGTTTTACCCCGTTTGTTGGAATTTTTAATGATTTGCCCTTCTGAATAAAAATAGTGCGATTAAAGAAACGCTTAGAAGCCGCATTGGTGTGTAGCGGTGCGCTACATAAGATAGTTACAAGGACTAAAAGATAACAAATTAGATTCTTAATAGATTTTTTCATAAAATTTACCCCAATAAAATAAAAAATTTAATTAATGTATTATTTTTCTTTTCATAGCAGAAAACTAAATTTTACAATTCCTTCCGGAAAGGAGGAATGTAAGATGAAGGTTTTACTATGGGAAATGCGTACAAAGAAAAATTGTACATTGATGCAGCTGGCGGAGAAAACCGGAATCGGTAAGAGTACGCTCAACAACATCGAAAACGAGAAAACGTCCCCAAATCTGTTTCAGTTAGAAACGATTGCAATCGCTTTGGATTGCCGCATATCAGACCTTTACGAGTCAGAACATAAATAATAGCATATCACAAAAAGATATGTATTTGTTTGGTCCATGCAATATTTCCATGATTGTGGAAATCGACCTCGATAATTCCATAATCATGGAAAAACATGGTATAATGTTGACATCACAAAGGGATGATAAGGGGGCATACATATGAAAGAAGTTGATTACAAAAAACTCATTATTGAAATGCTTAATATGGCGGATGAGCGATGTCTTAAGCTCATTTATGTACATATTAAAGCCCTCTTGGGACTGAGATAATCAGTCCCTTTCTTTTTTCTGGATGGAGTCCAAGAAATCTTCTAGCACTTTCCATCCATTCTCATCCAATGCAGCCAATCCAGAAATCAATCTCTTTTTAAAAGAATCTTCTTCATTTCTCAATGCATCACCAATGAATTCCTCAATCTGTTCATCTTTCGTCATTTCGATAAACATATCGCCGTTACCAGTTCGCAACCAATCTTCATTTACATGAAACTTTGTACATATCAAAGAAATTACAGCATCACTAATTTTGTTTTTTCCAACTTCATAAGCTCCAATATTTCCTCTTGATATGCCTATTTTATTTGCAAACTCTTGCTGTGTTAATTTTAACTCTTTACGCAATTCTTTTAGACGTTCGTTCACTGTCCTACCTCCTCTCTGCTCTTTCATTATATTTCATATGATTAAAAAAATCAATAAAAAATGTTGGTAAACAACAAAAATAACTTGACAAAAGATATTAACCAACATATAATTGAAATATACCAACAAACAAATGCAATTAAAGATACAAGAAAGGAGCGGAAGATAATGTTAGAAATCGAAAAAAGAGTATTGAAAACTCTCGTTAAAGAAATGCCAGGAATGACAACATACGAGAAAGGATACCTGGATGGAGTTGTTTCTACGGCAGCGGCAATGAGCAGCAAGAGACAGGAAAAAGAAATTGAGAAAGCAGGATAAGGAGATTTAATAAAGTGTTTAACAAAATGATTGAGAGAATAGTAAAAAAAATCCGCTGGGAAAACACAGCGTCTAACCAGCGGACTATTAGCTTTATTTTAGGATGTATAGTATCACTCATCCTAATGTTTATAAGAATACTTACCTATTAATTAATTTGCTTGACGTAATCGCCAACAACAAGGTCTTTGAAAGGTAAACGCCTTTGTTCTTGGTCATCATCTTCGGTGGATGAAGAAAGAATATTACTAATATAGAAAAGAGGAATATTTTTTTTTCTGCGATAAGTAGCGGATTCCAGAGTAGCAATTTTTTCTTGAACATGAGTAACTATGCCGGTTCCTTTGACAATCTCCAGATAGCCGAGAGAACGTCCAGTGTCGGGGTCAAATATTTCGTTATTGTCTATGGCATAAATAAGATATTTTTGTCCCTCGCAAACGTCTTGCCGGGAACCTGCATTAATAACAACTTTGTATTCATCAATGATTTTAGCGACTTTATACATATGGCACCTCACCTTCAGCTTTTAAAAAGTCATTTATTGTTTCAATAGTTACAGTTGGTTTTACAATGATTTTATCTCGTTTAGAAGAAATATAAGAGAATAGTTTTTTAGAAGAGGAAGTATCGGAGTAAAGAAGGATTTGAGCTATCCCCATACTATTGATGGTTTCTACATATCCATAACAAATCCGATTTTCTAATTTTCCATTATTTTCATAAAACGCAACAATAGAATGATGGGTGAGCAAATTATTGGGGCGACATAAAATTCGTCCTTGACTACATTGTAATAACTCTATAGCGGGACGGTACTCATCTCTTGAATCGAGAAAAAATTTTACGTTTAGCCATAGTGATAATACAAAACAAAAAAGCAACACGACAAACACGAAAAAGGGGACTTTGGTTCCAGATGGATAGATATATAGCAAAATAGTTGGAACCAAAGCAATGGCGAAAGAAAGATAATTCGACCAGTCTTTAAAGTAGTTTTTTAACACGGAACACCTACCTCCTTAATTAGATAAATTAATATGTATTAACGATATTATAAAGGAAATTTATGTAAAAAACAAGCGCAAGGAAAGAAAGATGAAAAGAAAAACAGCAGGCAAACGAGAAGAACGTGCCAAGTGGGAACGTAAGCCAGCATAAGGAGGAAGAAATGCAAACAATATTAATAAGTATTTTAACAGCCGCAATTACAACGAAAATAATAGCTACCTATTATTTTAAAAAAATAGATGGCTATGTAGAAAAAATGTGCGAAATGACTCTAAAAAGCAATGAGAAAACAGTAGCTATTATTTTACACAAACTTCAAGAAAACTTTGAACTAGAGGACTGACGATTGAAAAGGAGAGAAAATTGCAGAAAAAAGACATATTACTGATATTAGTTTCACTTATCTTGTGTAGCGTATTCAAAGCAACAGGAAAAATAATTGGAGACTTTGAGTATTCACAAACCTTTATGCTTCTTTATCTGTGTCTTGAAAATGTTTTAGAAAAGGAGTGAGAACGATAATAAAAAGAAAACAAATAGAGGCGGAGGAAGTTTTAGCTTTGATCGAAAAGGTGATCGAAGCACAACACAAAGTGGAATAAGATACTTAGGAATTTCAACAGATTAAAAATGGCCAGGAGGGATTAAACAGTGACATATGTAGCACAGAAAAGCCGGGCAGATTTTGCTATTCGAACAGATGAAGCAGGAAAACGGGTTTTAGAAACGAGTAAATCAACTATTTTGGTTCCACAAGTTCATTGGAATGGTGTGGGAATCAAATGGTTAGATGAGAAGGTGAAAGAATGATTTTGGTAGATGTAAAAGAAGGTATAGATGTGGAATTAAAAGGGGAGGTAATGGACCAACTCTTAGAATTTGTCATGATTACGAAAAGCCTAAGACAAAGTTTACCAGAAAAAGTAAAAGAAAAATTACCCAAAGCATTTGAAGTGGCAATGACTGTGGATGATGATTGGAGATTATCTGGAGAAATATTTCGGATGATATATGGAGGAGAAGAAAATAATGATTAAAGCAGATACAAGGACAATGAGTGTAGAACTTGAAGAAACGGTTTTGGACCAGTTATTAGAGTTTTCTATGATTGTACAGAGCCTGAAAGAAAGCTTACCAGAGGAAGCAAAAGAAGAACTGCGACCTATATTCGAGATTTCTATAACGGAAGATAGCGAAGAACAAGCGGTCGAGAAAATTGGAAAGAGGTTATATGAAAAGATATGCAAAAGGCAGTGATAGATTTAATAGCTTCAACAATGGTTGAAGACGATACGGAGTTAACCATCAGAAACGAACAGCATAAAATTCTGGCAAAGGGAGAATGGTGGAAGGACAGAATATACCCATACTATTTGTCCAAAATGAAAGGATTTCTTTGGACGGATAGCAACAAGATTATCATTGATATAAAAGAATAAGAACACTCCCGGAGCATCCGGGAGACTCTAATGCAGGCGGCAGGGATGCCAGGCGGTCACAACCCCGTAGTAATGCAGAGTGGAGTAACTGATAAACAAAGGGATTAGAAGTGTGATGTAACTATTAACAAAGGAAAGAAGAAAGTAGGAGGAACGATGTTTAGTACGATAATTGTAAATGATAGCAAACCGAATGAAAAGCCGGAATGTTTACAGGGAGATGTGGCTTTAGTGATTACTGCAAAAAAAGTAGGGCAGAACTACGAAACTGCAACAGCGATAAATCTGTCAATAGAAGCGGGAATGGGAATGGAGATGTTCGCAAACATTGGAATAGCTGTGAGACATGCAATTGATACGATGTATAAAGATAATAAAGAAGCTGGAAAGCTTGCATTAAAAGTATTTACAAAAGGATTTAATAAAACAGTAGGCGAAGTAATGGTTTTAGAAACGAGAGAAGAAGGGGGACGTTTAGATGAGTAAAGAAAATATAAAAAGGCTGCATGAAACGATTGCTTCGATTATAGCGGAACGGGAAAATGTGAAAGTTACGGTTGAAGTACAAAGGAAAGAAGAACCAGCAGCATAAAGAATGCAGGATAAGAAGAAAGAAAATAAAGTAAAGATCATCAGATGGACGAACATGGAATTAGAGTGTTTTTATGGAGATTATGTGGAAGCGGTAGCTTATGCCAGGAAAAAGGCAGCGGAAACCGGACTGGATTACATAATATCATAACAAAGGAGAGCATCCAAAAGCAGCGGATGCTCTCCAATGTCAGAATAATCTGAAAAGCAATTTCATCATATCAAATCTGACACAGAAAAGCAAGCATAAAAACCATGAAAGAAACTGATTTTTAAAGCATTTTAACAAATTTGCCGTCCTCGTAATACATAGTAACAAGTGGTCGAAATATATAATAGCAGGTAAAGCAATGGGTAAGTGTCAGATAAAGAAGGATAAGAGAAAAAAGAATAGAGGTTTCTTAGAATATGACTATGAGTCTGCTTACAATAAATCTTTAGAGGATATGGAAGAATGGATGACACAACAGTTATTCAAACGCACAAAGACGAACTATGCTCTAAAGACTATTAAAGCAGGGGAACAGTTGGAAGTAGAAATCTATCCTATCTTTGGAAAGAAAGAAGATATTCCGGAAGAGGGAAGAGTGAAGAAGAGTAATAGAGAAGCACAGGGGAGACTGAACGATAAGAATGCAAGAAAGAGAGTAGAACGTCTTATCAATGCAAACTTTGGTAACGAAGACCTCTGGTGTACGTTTACATACGATGATGAACACCTTCCTGCGGATGGGGATATAGATGCAGCACTAAAGAATGTAAAGAGGTTTATTAAAAGACTGAATTACAGAAGAAAGAAGCTTGGCTTACCAAATTGTAAGTATATTTATGTAACGGAATATAACCCTGATGCTAAGATCAGGTGGCATCATCATGTTGTTATGGATGGATTACTTGACCGGGACACAGTAGAGAAAACATGGAAATGCGGAAAACGTAGTCAGATCAGGAGACTGGAAAAGGATGAGAATGGACTTTCTGGGATGGCGAACTATATTGTAAAAGAGAAAGACAGAATTCGCTCCGAAAAGCGATGGAACTCATCACAGGGATTAAAGCAGCCAGAAGTAAAAGTGGTAAGGAATAAGCGGCCACAGGCAAAGAGTGGAAATTATAGAAAGATAGAACGCTATGTGAACGACATGGTTCGCAATGAAAATATAATCAAAGAACAGATGAAAGCGTGGTACCCGGAATATGATTTCACATTTGCAAAGGTTTATTACAATGATTTCAACACACGCTATTACATATATACGAGGTTGCGAAAGCAAAAGGATTAAGGAGGATTATAAGCAGATGGCAAGAATTAGCAAAGAGGAAAGATTAAGACTAGAAGGCATGGCACAAGCGTACAGAATCGCACAGACAAAAGGAATGGAAGGGTTAAAGCAGGATATTGAAATGCGTAAAGCAACAGGAATCCCAGTAGGAGTGAGCCCATCAGCAATAGACGAAAGTATCAGAAGAATCAAAGAAAATACAGTTGATACAGTTAGGATTTTGGCAGCGATGACCCTAAGAGATGAATTTGGTTTCGGAAAAACACGCTTAGATAGATTCGTGCAGCGTTTTAATTTAAAAACAGAATGCCTGCAGGAAGAATATGTGACTTGGGAAGATATGACGAAGGCACTAAAGGAAGAATTAGGGATAACATTCGAGATTCGAAAAAACGAAGACAATGTTACAGACACGCAGGCATACCGCCAGAAAAGGCATTATAACCGAAGTGAAAAGAGAGCGGCTAGAAAATTCCAGAAACAAAGAGCATAGAAGGGAGCAGGGATTATGAGAACGATAGCAATTATGTCACCAAAAGGCGGTATCGCAAAGACAACCAGTGCGGACACCATCGCTTATATTTTAGGGGAAGAACAGGGGAAAAAGGTGCTTTTGATTGATGCAGATCCGCAGGGGGATACATCAAAGGTATATGGAAAGTATGACCCAGAAGGAGAAGGGCTTTCCGGATTATTAGAAAATCATACATATGTCGGTGGAGAATATAATACCTGGCATTTTATTGAGCAGACACAATATGAGAATATTGATGTCATCACTGCAAATGGCTATTTGATGCAGACAGATATGAGCCTTTGCCTGGAAAGAGAGAAAACACAGGCAGAGCGTTTAAAAGAGGTACTCAAAGAAGTAAATAATCTCTACGACTATTGTATCTGTGATTGTGGCCGTCTGCTTGACATGGTAGTCATTAATACACTGATCGCCGCAGAGATGGTAATAGCTCCGGTGAAATTAGGTGGTTTTGAGAATGAAGCAATCTACAATTTGCAGGAACAGCTTGACGATCTCCGCGAATTGAATGAGAAATTGCATATTAAAGGCATTATCACCATGCGGCAGAAAAATAAAACAACCCTGGAGTTTGAACAGTGGATGAAAGAGCAGTCCGGCTTTGAGATGTTCGAAACACCGGTCCGCCGTTCGATTGTAGTAGAAAAGGCATCTATGGCAATGAAACCACTTCCAGCCTTTTCGAAGAATGGTATTGCAACGAAAGACTATAGGGCGGTAGTTGAGGAATTATTACAGGAGGAATAAGATGCAGTTAGTTCAAAGAAGAAAGAAAATGTCCTCCATGGAAAAGATGAATAAAGCTCTCGGTATTAAGCCGGGAGCGGTCTATTACATGGATGGACCGAAGATGCGAGGAGAGGAAACAGCACCGAAAAAGGTGACTGTAAAAGAGATTTATTCGCACATGATTGTTGTAGAGGATGAGAGAGAATTCCGAACGGGGATAACAGCAGCATCTGCGGCGGTAGATTTGAGGAAGACAAAGAAGAAAAAGAAAGTTTCGCATAGCATCCCGAAGGAAGAAAGGAGGTAGACATGGCAACAGGTTTTTCAGTGCTGGATACACTGAATAAAAATAGCAAAAGAGGAATAGATACAACACCAAAGGCGCGCTTCCGCACAAAGGATATATCTATTCACAAGATTTATTCGAATGTTAAAAACTTTTATCCACAGGAAGGAATAGAAGAGAAAGCAGATGAAATATTAGCAGTAGGATTGATTGATAATCTGGCAGTTATGTATGAACCGTCTGAGAAGGGAGAATACAAGCTGATTTCCGGGGAGAGACGGTGGAGAGCTTTAAAGTTACTTGCAGAACGTGGCTATACAGAATATGAGCTTGTAACCTGTCAAGTTAGGAATCCAGCAAATGAACACGAGGAAAAAATAGAGCTGATTATTGCAAATAGTAGCAGAAATAAAAGCGTTGCTACCTTGCTTCGGGAAGAAAGAGAGCTAAAAGAGGAATTAGAGTACTTAAAAGAAAATGGAATGAAAATCCATGGACGTGATTTAAGTCAGGGAAGACTTAGAGATGTGATTGCATCCATGCTGCATGTTTCCAAGACAAAGATTGCACAGATGGAAACGATTAATAAAAATCTTATTAAAGAGTTTAAAGAAGAGATAGATAAAGAGAATATAAACTTTTCAACAGCTTATGAGCTTTCCGGAATGAGTGAAGAACAGCAAAAAGAAGCTTTACAGAGATTAAAAGATAATGGGGAACTATCACATAAAGAAATTAAAGAGATGAAAAGCGAAAAGTTAGAAGAAAAGGCGGTACCAGATTATGACACCGAAGAAAAACCGGAGGAAGCGGTAGAAAAATCTGAATCAAGGATAGTGAACTACGATCAAGAATTAGATCAGGAAGAACCAGAAGAATATGAGGAACCACATCCGGTAGGCATCACATCACTTTGCTATAACTGTAAAAGATACCTTGAGTGTAATGTCCGAACTTCCACCTGTACGTCCTGCGACAGATACATTAATAAAACCGAAGCAGAGAAAACGGAAGAGCAGAGATATTCGGAAGAACAGGATAGAATAGACAGAGAGACAAAAAGAAAATTACAAGAGCTTCACGATGAAAAGAAAATGGAGATTCTTCCAAGCGAACGAAAGAGAAAAGAAATAGAAGAAGCAACGGACAAACTGTGCGGCTATGTGTGTGATAAATTATGCAGCAATAGAAAAGCTGTAGAATTAAATACGAAAAACAGCATGTACAAGGAAGAAGAAATGAATAATTACTGCTACGAATGTGAACTTATGAATTATGTGCAGGAATTAAAAGATGCATACGAGAAAGATTACAGAAAATAAGCTGGACACACCTCCAGGAAGGTTTTACATATTACACGTAACTTGTTAACGGTTCCATGAAGGAAGGAGCTATATGTCATTGATTTCCCCGGCGGAGGCCGGGGAGAATCTCAAGCATTATATTGAGATTGGAGAAGCCAGAGAATTTTTTGTATAATCTTTTAATCGTGCCCCTACGTGTCGGGGCACAGGGAACATAAAAATTAATAAAAAGGAGAAGCAATATGGATTACAGAGAAATTAGAGCAGCGTTAGAAACAATATGCGACATGTGCGATGAAGTCACAAGAGACAGCTATGCAGATAGCCCATGCATGGACTGCCCGTGCGGAAATCCTAACGGAGATTGCATGATTCGCAAAGATGAGCCAGCCAAATGGTGCATTCAGGATAGCGAAGATGAGATTAGACGAACAATGGTGTAATGATGAGCCACGAATACAGAATTTTAGAGCGCATGCTTGTCGAAGGAAAGATAAGCCGACAAGAGTTTAAAGAGAGAATAGATGCCGAATATAGTAAGCTAGGGCAGAAACTTATGAACAATGAGATTGCACCGGATGAACACGTTGAGAGATATAATGCCTTGATGGAGCTGGAGCCTCAGTCATTTGGACCGCCACAAAAACATGAACACATTTGACTATTTAATTTATTTAATGGTGTCAGAATCTGACACAGAGGGAGGGAAGCTATGACAGAGAAAGAGAACCTTGAAAGATGCGGTGACATTGATGTACTGATAAAAGACCTCGAAAGGCGAATAGAAAAGACCGAACAGGAAATAGCGGAACTGTCAGAAAAAGTAGTAGCTGATTGCGTTCGTGGTGGCAGCGGCGGAACACGATTATATAGGCTGGAAGGAACACAGGATACAACGATCGAAAAAAGAAGAAAACTGTTAGAAGAAAGGATCAATAAACTGAATGAAACAAAACTGGAGAAAGAGATAATACTAAATAGAGCATATACATTTCTTGACACGGTGCGTTCTACAGAGATCAGGATGATGCTCCAGCATTTTTACATAGATAACTTATCCTGGTACAAGGTAGCGATAAAGATGGAAAAAGAGACGGGAAAAAGTTATTCAAAGGCACAGTGCCAGATGCGTTGTACAAGATTTTTGAAAAATATTGAGGAAAAAGCAAAAAAAAATTAAAATGTTATCCAATGTTATTTTTATTTATGTTATTTTTATAATGAGCAAAAAAATAATACCTGATACCCCAATACAGGTACTATTGCTTGGCTTATAATCCCCAATAAAAAGTGTGAAAAAGACATCCTGCTTGCAGTTGCAGGGTGTCTTTTTCGTATGCAGAAAGGAAAACACGATGATTGTAAAAAAAGTAGCAAAGACGACAAATAAAAAGTGGCCCGTCAAAGCTGTTTTACAGAAACCGGACAAGAAGACAGTAATAATTAAAATACCGGATAAAAAGCAGAGTAAATCTGTTTTTGTAAGAAGTCATGGTTGTTCCTTAGAAGCGATTTCGGTAGCGTTACAGTTACAAGGAATCAGGAAGACACCAGAACAGATTCGCGAATGGTGTCGCACGCATTTAGCCGGATATAATGGATCAAAAGTGACGGTGTTTGGAGCGGCAAAAGTAATTAATGGGATTACCGGGAAGAAAGTTGCGGTGTGGCACTCGAACACAGGTAAGAACAACAAGAAGGTAAGGCAGAATATTAACCGGGCATTAAAACAAGGAAAAGTTGTTTTGTTTGAGCAGAAAGACCCTATTCACACTGTAGTATTTCTGGGACATAAAAATAAAAAATTACAGATTGCTACCTATGGAGGTGTTCACAACGGAACAGTAGCCGGACAAGTATCAAAGAAAGCCCTGCATGGAAAAGCAGGTGCAGCACAGCAACATAATTACTTTTGCGGTTCTTCCGGAGCGGCTGGATATGTGACAGTGAAAGGAGGGAGCTAATGGACGAAGTTGGAAGAGAAGAGCATGAAGAATTCAAGCAAAGGATGGAAGATGAACATAAACGCATTAATCGAAGGCTACAGGAACTTGAAACAGTTACAAAGCAGATAACTGATCTTGCATTGTCTGTACAGAAATTAGCCACCTCAATAGAGAACATGGTACAAGCGCAGAACAGACAGGAAGAGCGGTTAAGTGAATTAGAGAGCCGGGATGGGGAAATGTTAAGACAAATTATAACATGCACGATTACAGCACTGATTGGTGGAGCAGTTGGGTGGCTGTTAAGGAATGCAGGAATTATGTAGGAGGTGACATATAAATGTTTAAAAACAGTGTACTAAGAAAAAATGTTGACACAAGAGACTGGTTAGCAGGTGCAGCGAAAAGAGCAGTGAAGACAGCAGCACAGACCGCAGTTGCATTAATTCCGGCAGCGACAACGATTGCGGCGGTAGATTGGAAAACCGTAGTAGGAACGGCAGCATTAGCAGCGGTAACTTCACTTCTTACTTCAATCGCCGGAATCCCGGAAGTGATGAGTGATTATGAACAGGAGGATGAAGCGTGAGCAAATATTATCCAGACATCTCGCACCATGAAAAAGTAACGGACTGGAATAAAGTTAGAAAAGCCTGTCCGTTTATTATCACGAAAGCAACACAGGGATTAACATTCATTGATCCGTTATTAGGCACCGTAATAAAGGAATGTGAAAAAAGGAAGAAACCATATTGGCTGTACGCTTATTTGAACAGTGGCAAAGAACTTGCACAGGCGAAATTCTTAGTGGAAACGTGCAGAGAAAGAGTTGGAAAGTATTTCGTTGGTTATATTCTCGATGTGGAATGTAAGGAAGGGAATAACGTAGCAGGTGTTAGGGATGCTCTTAAATACATCAGCAATCTTGGCTATAAGTCAATGATCTACACCATGTATGCACAGTATACAAGATATAAGAGTGTTATTGATAAGCGGCCAAAGAACTGTGCCTGGTGGGAAGCGAGATATGGAAAGAACAATGGAACATACAGTAAGAAGTATCCGGCACATAAAGGCGTTGACTTCCATCAGTTCACAGAACGAGGAAGCTGTCCGGGGATGAGCGGTGAGATCGACCTTAATAGACTGACCGGAACAAAAGCGGAAAGCTGGTTCACTGACTCGAAGATAAGCAATGAAAAGACAAAGTATCCAGGAACATTTCCAGCATTACCACCACGTGGTTACTATCAGTGCGGCGATGGATACGAAACAATGAAGGACTATCCAACACAGATCAGGAGAGTACAGAAACTACTTAACTGGGTGATGGATGCAGATATCAAAGTAGATGGAAAATACGGAGTGGATACAGCGGCGTTAGAAACGAAGCTACAGAAAAAATATGGATTGCCTGTTAACGGTAAGTTTGGAGATAAGTCACTTGCAGTATGCAAGAAAGTAAAGAAGTAATGAACGATGCAGAGATTGTAAGCAAGGAGCTAGAAAGAGAATACACAACGGATAAGCTTAGAACATGGATAGCAGAACTCGCAAAGCAGGATGCAATGTGGAAGTTCTATAAGTCTCCGGCATTTCGGAGATTGAGAGCGGCAGTGCTTCGAACGCAGCATTATGAGTGCCAGCTATGTAAAGAACATGGCAGGATTCAGGCGGCAGACACAGTGCATCATGTAAAGCATGTAAGGGATTACCCAGAGCTTGCCTTGTCAGCTTACTATTATGAGCAGGGAACAAAGAGGAGACAGCTTGTAGCAATATGCAAAGAATGTCATGCATTAGAGCATCCAGAGAAGCTGAAGAATCATAAAACAGAATCGCTGACGGTCGAACGATGGTAATGACTCCCCCACACCCCCAAACCCCTTTCTCATGGGAGGGACGATACAACAGGGGGCGGGGTCGACAATTTAAAATTTTTGCAAATGCGCGTGAGGGGTGGTGGTCATAATGGCAAAAAGTAAGGAAAAAACAGCGGATTCTATTAAAAGAGAGAAGAAATTTAAGCAGTTAAAAGCCGATTTGCTGAATCAGTTGGAGCGTTCTGGGAATGAAAAAAGCTATTATGTTGACCTCATAAACGATTATATGCACCTATATATTACTAAAACGCTCTTACAGGAAGACATAAATGTACGGGGTGTCAGGGTTAAATACGACAATGGGGGAGGACAGTGTGGATTTAAGAAAAATGATTCTGTTGAACAGCTCTTAAAGGTAAATACGCAGATGCTTAAGATACTTGAAGCATTAGAAATCTCTCCCGATGTAGATGATGACTTAGAAGACGATGAGTTGTAAGATACATCCTGCGATACAGGAATATATAGACATTGTAGAACAGCAGATACACCCCTGCTGCAAAGACCAGATAGCATTAGTTAAGCATATTAAAGATTGCTTTGCGATGGAAGAAATCTATATAGATACCGAAAGGGCAGATAAGTATTTAGGTCTGCAAAAATATTTTCCGTATAAGTTTTTTCCATGGGAAAACTTTGTGACACTGCTCCATCTCTGCACGTTCTGGGAAAAAGATAATTTGCCACGCTGGCCGGATTTGTTCTTGATGGCTGGTCGAGGGGCGGGCAAAGACGGAGTGATAGCTTACGAGGCGATGTGTCTTGCATCCCCTTATAATCCAGTGACGGAATACGATGTAGATATTTGCGGGAATGGAGAAGAACAGGCAATGCGGCCAGTAGAAGATCTTGTTGGATTCTTCGAACTGCCGGGACAGACAAAAAAACTAAAAAGGCATTATCACTGGACAAAACAAACGATAAAGTCGAAAAAAAACCGGGCAAAAATCAGAGGACGTACAAGTAATCATAAAACAAAAGATGGATTGCGGTCGGGAATCGTAATGTTTAACGAAGTACATCAATATGAAAATTATGACAATATCAATGTATACACAACTGGTCTTGGAAAGAAAGCAGAGCCACGATCCGGATATTACACAACAAATGGAGATGTGCGAGAAGGACCTCTTGATGATCTGATTGCACAGGCAGAAGGAATTTTATACAGTGGCAACGATGATTTAGGGATGCTCCCGGTACTGTTTCGTTTGGACGATGAAAAAGAAGTAGACTGTGAAGAAAACTGGACGAAAGCAAATCCGTCCCTTCCGTATCTTCCGCATTTGTTAGCAGAAACGAGAAAAGAATATCATACATGGAAAGCACACCCGGAACGACTTCCAGCATTCATGAGCAAAAGGATGAACCGACCAAGTGGTGTGAAGGATGCCGCAGTAACATCATGGGAAAATATCGCAGCGACAAATAAAATGTTACCTGATTTGACAGGGTGGAGCTGTGTAGTGGGAATTGATTATGCGATGATTTCGGACTGGGTATCGGTTACGCTGCATTTCAAACGGGATGAGATGCGTTACGACATTAATCACTCCTGGATATGCAGTAAATCAAAGGATTTACAGAGAATCAAAGCTCCATGGAAAAGCTGGGTAGATAAAGGATATTGCACTTATGTTGATGATGTAGAGATTTCGCCAGAGATTGTAGCGCAATATATCCAGGAAGTTGGGAAACAGTATCAGATTGAAAAAGTAGCCCTGGACAGTTATCGTTACGCTCTCGTGGCAGAGTCATTAAAGAAAATAGGATTCTCTGCGGAAGATAAAAACCTACGTCTCATTACACGAAGCGATATCATGAAGTATGTCCCTGTAATAGATTCTTGCTTTGTAAATCAGTATTATGCATGGGGAGACAATCCGGTACTTAGATGGGCATGTAACAACGCAAAATTAATTCCGTATGGAAAACAAAAAGGAAGAGACCAGGGGTCTTTTGTTTATGGAAAGCAAGAAGCAAAGTCAAGAAAGACAGACCCTTGGCTTTCGTTAGTAGCGGCACAGATCTGCGAAGATGAAATCGTAAATTATATTCCAGTAAAAGAGGGTGCAAAAGTGATTTTGACAATATAGGAAAGGAAACAGAAATGGGATTTGTAGAAAGATTAAAAGAAATTTTTCCGAGGAGCCAAATTACAAGACAAGGTACAGATGTTATATTTGTTGACCTGCCATCATCAATATACATCAAAGAACTTGCAATATACACAGCGATTTCTTTGATTGCAAATGCAGTTTCTCAGTCAGAAATACGTTGCTATGAAAATAATAAGCAGACGAAAACAGAGGATTACTATTCGCTAAATATAAAACCAAATCCGAACGAGTCGGCCTCACAGTTTTGGCATAAAGTTGTTGAGCGGATGTTTCGAAATCCAGAAGGAGCATTATGCTTTATTTCTAGAAGAAATCTGTATTGCGCGGATGACTTCTCGATTCGAGAAAAAAGACCATTTAAGGGAAATCTTTATGATGGGATTGTCATAGATGAATATTCATTAAACAGGACATTTAGTGCAAAACAGTGTTTTTTGTTTCGCCTGGAAAAAACGCAGGCAAGAGGACTCATAGAAGGGGCATACAGAGAGCTTAATGACGTTATTTCTACAGCCTTGCAGTCTTATCAGAATACAAATCAGGTAAAATATATTTTCAAAGTAGATAGTATCCAGGCAGGGGACGAAAGATTTAATACAGAATTTGAAAATTTCTTGCAGGAGGGAATTAAAAAATACACATCCGGAGAATCAAAAGTATATGTACAGTACAGAGGACGGGAACTAACAGAAGCAGACAGAAAGCAGTCACAGAAAAACAGTGATGATATTGTAAAGCTGATAGATGAAATCTTTTCAGTAACCGGAAAGGCTTTTAAAATTCCAGATTCCCTTATGACCGGGAACATTAACAATATGGAGGAAGTAGTAAATGCATTTCTAACGTTTGCAGTAGACCCTGTGGCGGACGAAATCGGAAAGACACTCACAGGAGCGTATGGTTACGAATCATGGGCGAGTGGCAGGTACTACGAAGTAGATACTTCAAAAGTAGGTCATGTTGATGTGTTCAAGATGGCGGAAAAGATAGATAAATTAATTTCATCTAGCTTTATGTCTATTGACGAAGTAAGAGAAAGAGCTGGAGAAGATGCTATAAATGAAGATTGGAGTAAAAAGCATTTACTTACAAAGAACTATCAAACGATAGATGAGGCATTGAAGGAGAATGGAGGTGGAGAGAAAAAATGGAGATGAACCCCAAAATGATGTTTCGAATTATGCCCCGACAGGAGGGCAAAGACGAATATGACATGTATATCTATGATACTGTATCGGCACAGGGGCGGTTTGATTGGAATACTTGGACAGTGCTTGAAAGCGAAACCTCTGCAAAATTCTTTAGGGAGAAATTGCAGGAGATTCCATCCGGCGGCACGATAAATCTTTACATCAACAGCAATGGCGGTGATGCGCAGGAAGGTGTAAGCATTTATAACCAATTAAAACGACATGGGGCAACAGTAAACGGATGCGTTGATGGAAACGCGTATAGTGTTGCTTTCCTAATCCTGATGGCCTGCGACCATAAGGCGATGAACCTTGGCACTTCGGCATTAATTCACAACATGTGGATTACGGCTTCGGGTAACGCATCGCAGTTAAGGCGATATGCGGATGACCTAGACAAGTTAATGCAGTCAAACAGACAGATTTTTCTTGAAGCGTGCAATTATAGTATAAGCGAAGATGAATTAATTGAGATGATGGATGCAGAAACAATCCTTACACCGGATGAATGTTTAGAATATGGGTTTATTGATGAGGTTATCCGCAAACAGAAAGGGGATAATCCAGATGATGAGCCAGAAGACGACCCAGAAGATAATCTGGATGATGAGCCAGAAGACAATCCAGAAGATAATCCGGATGATGAATCAGAAGACAATCCAGAAGATAATCCGGATGATGAACCAGAAGACGACCCAGAGGATGATCCAGACGATGAGCCGGACGATGAAAAGGAGTTAATGCAGATGGCACAGAGAATGGAATTTATCAGAGGTCAAAAACAGCAGAGGGCGCAACAAAGATTCCGTAGAGAAGTGAATTTACTATCAGGAAAGAAAAACGGTCAGCAGAAAAAATATAAAAATGCAGACAGTTTCTTTAAACAATTTTTATAGGAGGAGCAATATGACACCAATTACAAATCCAGCAATACGAGAAGCGGCAGCGGCGATGCAGGCAGCTTTAAAAACAGGCAGTGAGAAAGAAATTAATCAGGCATTTGAATTATTTAATGAGAGTGTGGTTGAAGCGGTAAAAGAAGAAGCGAGTATGGGAAACGATGCGATTCTGGCAAGTCGTGGACAAAGAGTATTAACAAGCCAGGAAAAGAAGTTCTACCAGGCGTGGCTTGATAATGTGAAAAGCGCAACGCCACAGCAGGCATTTACAGACATTTTAGATGGCGGTATCCCAGAAACGATTATTCAGGATGTATACCGTAATCTTACAAATGAGCATCCTCTGTTAGATGCGATTACATTTACGAATGTAAATTATCTTACGAAATGGATTCTGAACGACCATACGAAACAGACAGCAGCATGGGGAAAAATCACATCAGAAATTAAACAGCAGATTAGTTCCGGGTTCAAAATCATTGAAATTGTACAGTGTAAGCTCTCTTGCTTTGCGGTACTCCCGAAAGATCTGCTCGACCTCCCAAATGGCCCAACCTTCTTAGATCAGTACATTCGTACAATCTTAACAGAAGCGATTGCGGTAAGCTTAGAATCGGCTATTGTCAGTGGAGACGGACTTGACAAACCGATTGGATTAAACCGAAGTATTAAAAAAGGAGTATCAATAAGCACATCAACAGGATATCCGAAAAAAACGGCTATTAAAGTAACAAACTTCCTCCCAGAACAGTACGGAAAACTTGTATCAAAGCTTGTAAAAACGGAAGCAGGGACATACAGACAATTGAAAGAAGACAGCTTGGCTCTTATCTGTAATCCGGTCGATTATTATGAAAAGATTATGCCTGCGACAACAATTTTAACGGCAGCGGGAACTTATGCAGGAGATATTTTCCCGGTTAAGACACGCCCGATTCAGTCAGCAGAACTTGCAGAAGGAGAAGCGATTCTTTGTATTCCTTCTGAATATTTTGCGGCGATTGCATCATCAAAAGAGGGAAATGTTGTATATGACGATTCCGCACAGTTCTTAGAAGATTGTAGAGTGTACATGGTAAAGATGTTCGCAAATGGTCGTGCGTGGGATGATACGGTTGCTATTCTTCTCGATATCTCAAAGTTAGAAGCGGCTTATATTACTGTTCTTAACAAGGCAGAAACAGCAAGTGTTTAATGAGGGATAAATGAAAATGAATGCGACTTTGTTTGCACAGACAAAACGACAGTTGGATATTACGTGGTCAGATTCTGACACCGATAAAAAAGTAAAACAGATAATGTCTTCCGCAGAAGGCATTATCTCTCACCAGCTTGGTGTGAAAAACTTTGATTTTTCAGAGCCGGGAATGGAGAATACCTTGTATCACGCTCTTTGCCTGTACCTATGGAACAATGTTGAATTGAAAACATATTACGAAAATTACGGGGAATTAATACAGCAGACAAGGGCGAAACACGAAGTCGAGAGGATGGAAAATGCAGACGTATAACGATGGAGTATTGGAACTGTATGAAGATGTGAGTAAGAGAAATAGTTTCGGTGCAAAAGAAAATGAAGCAAATTTGCAGTATATTTGTAAACTGAATTACGCAGAAATGTCGCAGAGACAAAAAGACCTGGAATTTGCAGAGCAGCAAGGCTTTTCTCTTAGCCTAAAAGCAAAGACTCCGAATTGTAAACTCATTAAAAGGAGAAAGAAATTCAAAGCATTTTTAGAAGATGGCATATACGATGTTAGCTATTATGATGTAACAGCAGAAAACATTTTTTTCTATCTTGAATACATAAGGGCGAGAGAATGATTTTAAAAGAAATTGAAAGCAAACTAAAAGAAGTTGAAAAAGCAGTCTATTACGGTCTCGCAGACGAAAGAAGTAAATGGAATTATATTGTATTTTCACGTCAGAAAGCGAGATGCTCACAGAATAAAACAGGGGATACAATGTATTACTCTGTTGCGATTGTCCGGGAAAATTATATTGAGGAAGGGATAGAGGGAAAGATCATTAAAAAGCTGGAAGAGATTCCGGGAATGAAAAGAGCGCAAAATGATATTTCTTACTCATATGTAAAGAAGCCGAACACAAATGTCGTGATAGAAGTAGCGGAAATTATTTTCTGTAAAGCAGTGAAAATATAAGGTGGTGGTAGGGTGAATTTCGCATTAGATACAAGTGAAATTGAACGACTGCACGAAGCAATAGCACAATTTGGAAATGATGCAAGAAACGCAATAAACGAAGTATTTCACAATGAAACACTTTTACCTGTATCGGCGAGTATTGTAGCAAAGATACATCCATCAGGCCGCACATGGGCGAAAAAAGCCGTATCAGCTACACAGACACAACCTTTTCGGAATGAAAACGGTAATTTGTCCGTTACAATAAAAAACAAATCAAAATATCAATATCTGTATTTTCCAGACGATGGAAGTAATACAAGACAACATATAGGTATGCAAGACTTCATGGTAAGAGGAGCGGAAGAAGTAGCTCCAGAGATTATTGATATGTGCATGGATAAGATTATGAAAGAGTGGTGAATGAAATGACAAACAGAGTATATTCAGAATTTGAAGTCCGGGAACAGGGCATTAAATTTAAAGGAAAAGACAGCTATGTATCTTCTTCTTGTGTTGGAACATCAGAAGAAGAACTGGAAGTGAAGACTATCACAAAAAAATGCAGGGGAGTTGTGAAGAAAACAAAAAGCAAAGGTACAGGAACAGGTACATTAAAAGAGTCTTTGCATATACCGTATGATGTTTTCGTAGAAGCATATGGCATGAATTTAAGCGGATTAAAACCGGGAGTGTATGCTTACGGAACAGATTCAAAACATAAAGAAATGTCTATTGTACAGCGTGTATATGACGAAGACGATGTTATGAAGCTGAAAGCTTACCCGAACTGCATTATCAAGAGTAACATGGCGCGAAAGATTGAAAACGGTGCAGAAGAAGTAGCAGAAACGGAATTAGAGATTTCTGTAATGCCGGATGACTATGGAATCGGAATGTATGAAATGATTGCAGACGAAAAAGCTGATCAGGAATTGATTAAAAAGTGGATGACGGAGTTTACACCAGATTTGGTACATACGGTAGTAGCTGCAAGCGAAACGGGGGATGAATAAAGATGAAAAAAGAATTGATGATAAAGAGCGGCGTTACAACAATGGAATTTATTGACGGTGAAAGTTTTAATATGACGCTGAATTTCCGCTATTTATATGAGTTAAGAAACAAAAATAAAGAACAATATGACAAATATTTCTCTATACTTGAAAATGGAACACAGGATTTATTTGATTCAACATCAGTTCTTTATACGGCATATTCATGCTCTTGCCTTATGGAAGGAAAGGAAATTATGCCATATGATGAGTTTTTAGAGAAATTACAGCCGAATCCTAATCTCATTTCAAGAACGGCAGCGGAGTTGATTCGACCTAAAAAAAAGTAGAATTTAAGAATGCATTTAAACGAAAAAATAAAGGGAAAAAAGTTTCGGTACCAAAATTCAAATTACAGGATATTGAAGATTATTATACCTACTATGTCATGATCCTAGGAATAAGTGAGGAACTGTTTTGGGAAGCGGATTATTCATTTATTATTTCTGTAGCAGAAAATAAAAATGCCTTTGACTCCTGGTGCAATTATGAAAGAGAAAAAATGAGCGAGAGGTGAGAAGGTGGCAACAAGTAAAAAAGAAGCAAAAGTAAAATTTAGTGCGGAAACGCAGCAATTTGATACAAATCTTAAAAAAGCGGAAAGCAGCTTAAAAACTCTGAATGCAGAAGCAAAACTCAATGAAGCTGTATTCAAAAATGGCGGCGATAAGATGGAGTATATGGAGCAGAAATGCAATATTCTTACCGCACAGATAGGCGAACAGATAATAAAGCAAAATGAGTTAAGCAATGAAATTGAAGTTGCAAAAAGAATCTTCGGGGAAGATTCAGAGGAAGTTGCAAATCTGGAAAGAAAGTTAATTCAGGCAAGTACAGCACAGAATAATTTTCAGGTGAAATTAAAAGCCGCCAATCAGGAAATGGAAGCAGAAAAAGAAGCTACTAATTCAGCATCAACTGCATTAGAAAGCCTATCACAAACAATTTCACAACAGGAAGCGGAACTAACAAAACTAAAAAGTGATTTATCAAACGCTTTTTTAGAATATGGAGAAGCATCGCCAGAAGTGAAAGAGCTGGAAAATGCTGTACAGCAGCTTTCAACGGAATTGAATCAAAATCAATCAAAGCTTTCAGCAGCTAAATCAGCGGCAGAAGATGCGGCGAATGCAATGGATGATTTAGGGGATGCAGCAGAAGGAGCAGGAGATTCTGCACAAGCATCTGGAGACGGCTGGACGATCACGAAAGATATTGTTGCAGATTTTGCGAAAGATGCCCTAAAAAGTGCAGCGGAAGGATTTAAAGAACTGGCAACCGAAGGGGAGCAGGCATTAAACAAATTAGATGCAGCCACAGGGGCATCCGATTCGCAGATGCAAAAATACAAAGAAGTTATGAAAGACGTGTACAACAATAACTTCGGAGATTCTATGGACGATGTAGGAGAATCTATGTCAACTATATTGCAGATTATGGGGGACATGGATAAAGATTCTTTGCAAGGAGTGACAGAAAATGCCTTGTCGTTGCGAGATGTATTCGGCATGGATGTATCAGAATCGGTTCGGACGGCCAATTCCTTAATGGACAAATTTGGAATATCTTCTGATGAAGCTTTTAATTTGATCGCACAGGGCGCACAGAATGGTTTAAACCAGAATGATGATCTACTTGATACGATCAATGAATATTCCATACAATTTGCTTCCGCCGGATTTAGTGCAAATGATATGTTTAACATGCTTGCAAACGGTGCTAACCAGGGAACTTGGTCTATTGATAAGCTAGGTGATGCTGTAAAGGAATATAACATCAACTGGAAAGATGGAACTGCTCATGATTCTCTGGAAAAACTCGGATTCAATGCAGATGAGATGAGCAAGAAGATGGGAAAAGGCGGTAAAGAAGCTGGACAGGCAATGCAGGAAGTTATTGCAGCAATCATGAAAACAGAAGATGAACAGGAACGTTACCAACTCGGACAAGCCATTATGGGAACCATGTGGGAAGATTTGGGCGAAGATGCCGTCAAAGCTCTTATGAATACAAATGGAGAGATTGATAAGAGCAAGAAAGCGATGGACGATGTAAAGAGTACTGCATATGATGACATAGCTTCCAGCGCAGAAGGACTAGGCAGAACTTTAAAAAATGACATTATTTCTCCTGTAGTGGATACCTGTGAGCCTGTAATAAAAGACTTTCTAGGCTATGTTAATCAAAATCTTCCAACAATCGAACCGATTCTTGTGGGCATAGGAACGGCTATAACAATTATAGGCGGAGCCATGACAGCAATAAAGATTGCAAGCATGATAAAAAATCTTGCTTTACTTGGTGGAGGATTAGCGGCAATAGGTGGACCGGCAACACTTGTGATTGCACTGATTGCAGCCGTTGCGGCCGGATTTGCATTTGCATATACTCACTCGGAAAAGTTTCGTAATGGATTCAATCAAACAGTTACGCAACTAAAAAATGATGCAGTGGGATTGTTTAACGGTACAGTATCAGCGATAACAGGGATTCCCGGAAGTATATCGAAGATATTTACAGATACAACAAATAAGGTGGGAACGGCTGTTACGGGCATGGTAACAAGTGTTAGTAATAAATACACTGAAATAAAAAACAGGGCATCTGCGGCAGTTACTGGAATGAAAACAGCGGTGGTAAATAAGTTTACCGAAACAAAAAACAAAGCAGTTTCTACGGTTACCGGGATGAAGGCATCAGTAGTAAATAGATATACCGAAGTCAAAAATAAAGCTACATCCACAATTACAGGGATGCGAACAGCGGTGGTAAATAAGTTTACCGAAACAAAAAATAAAGCAGTTTCTACGGTTACTGGAATGAAAACAGCAGTAGTGAATAAATTCACTGAAACAGTCAACACAGCAGGACAAAAATTCTCTTCTTTAAAGAAAAAGATTATTTCTCCAGTGACGGATGCAGTTTCTAAAGTAAAAAGCCTTATTGATAAAATGAAAGGATATTTTCATTTTTCATGGTCTTTGCCACATTTAAAAGTTCCTCATATAAGTATCAGTGGAGGATTCTCGATCAAGCCACCACGCGCACCGAGTTTTAGTGTTACATGGAGAAAAGAAGGTGTAATCTTTACAAAACCAACTCTGCTTAACGGTGGAGCGGCCGGAATACAGGGAGTTGGAGAAGCTGGATATGAAGCGGTTCTCCCGTTGGAAAGGCTTAGAGAATTTGTAAGCGATGCAATGTTAGAATTTATGAGATATATTCCACAGATAGATTACGACAGGCTTGCACAGGTGCTTAAAGAATCAATGCAAGGAATGAATAATGTAATAGTGTTCAATAGAAGAGAGATTGGAAGAATGGTAAGAGAGTTTATATAGGAGGCTATGATGGAGTTATATTACGAAAACTCAAAAGGTGAAAAAGTAAACCTCATGGCAAATGGCATATATGCACAGAATCCGGAAAAGCTCATAGAAAGTGAATGGAAATATAATACAATTTCAAATATTAATGGAGTAGGAAGAATCAAAAATTTTTATAGAGAAATTCAGGAAACTTCATTAACACTCTCGATAATGGCAGATACAAAAGAAGAATATAACAAAATATTAGAGCAACTACACCGAATTACAGAGTATGATGTGAGAAAAAATGTTCCTGGCCGGCTATGGTGGAATGATTTTTATAAAAGCGTGAATTGCTATGCAACATCATATGATGATTTTGACGAACTATTTGAGTGCGTAGAAAAGGAAATAAAATTCGTATCCACAGAGCCGGTGTGGATACGGGAAAAATTTTTTTCTTTCAGAGAAATGGAAAGCACACAGATAGACGGAGATTATTGCTTTGATTATGATTTTGATTATATTGCCAGTACAGCGAATATATACTTCGAAAATACAAGCATTGCAGAATCGAATTTTGAAATGACGGTATATGGTCCTTGTGATGATCCAGAGATTACAATAAATGAACATAGATATATTATATATATTTCATTACTGGAAAATGAATATGCAAAAATTGATTCCAAAACACGAAAAATTATAAAAACATCCAGATATGGTGAGGTAGAAAATATATTTCATTATCGCGACCGGGATAATAATATTTTTGAAAAAATACCGGATGGAGAAAATACGGCTTCCTGGTCGATGGAAAGAGGTTTTGACTTGAAAATATATGATGAGCGAGGCGAACCGATATGGATTTAATTTATGCAGATGAAAAAAGAAAAGACATAGGCATACTTGAAAGTTGTTCGTACGATCTGGCATATGGAGAAGATGAAAATGATTTTGAGTGTGTAATAACAAGAGCGAATCATTGTTGCAAAGATAATTATATTATCTATGTTGAAAATGAAGAGTATGGCGGAATCATAGATGAAATTGGTGTAGATACAGAAAAGGATGAAATAAAATACTGTGGGCGGACATGGCATGGAATCTTAGATAAAAAGATTATATGTCCGGATGAAGGAATGGATTATGCAACGTATGCTGGAAATGCGAATGAAGTTCTAAAAGAAATTATTGAGAAAATAGGTGCAGGAGATCTATTCAAGGTGGAGGAAGAAGAAACTGACATCTATATAGACAATTACCAAATGGAAAGATACGTATCTGCGTATAAAGGTATTCGGCGCATGTTACGAGCGAATAACGCAAAGCTTAAAATGCACTATAGAAAAGGATATGTATACTTACAAGCAGTTTCTTATTGTGATTATAGCACAGATGAAGAATTTAATACTTCACAAGTGGATTTTTCAATCACAAAAAAATATAACATAGTAAATCATCTCATATGTATGGGACAGGGTGACTTGAAAGACAGGAAAATTATACATTTGTTTGCAGATGAAAATGGAAACGTACAGCCGTATTCGTTGCTAGATCAGCCGTTGCAAGACGATGATTACATTGTTGATCACAGAAACCAAGTACTTGTGCAGGAAAATGAAATTACAGAAAAACTTGATTATCCAAATGCGGAAGCAAAGAAAAATTATATTATGCTCGATACAGAACCAGCAGATTGGAGTGATGATTGTAATAATTATTTTTATTTGAAGTCAGATTTACAGGAAGATGGAAGTGAAAAAACATCCTACGAATCTGTAGAAAAAGAGAAAAAAGATGTATATAAATTAATTGAGAATAAGCCAGGAAACTGGATATTAAATTACGATAGCTATTACATGATAGATACAGAAGACGGGGAATACACTGGGGTAAAAGCGGTAGATGCCTATGTTTTGCAGACGGGTAAACCGTCTGACTGGGGAAAAAATTTTGGAGCTTACTACAAGAAAAATGATGAGGGAAAATACACTGGGGTATCCGGGGTAGATCAGTATATTCTTCTTGCAAAGAAACCATCTAACTGGGATCAAAAATATAATGAATATTATCAAAAAGAAGTGGATGAATATGGGAATGCGACAGGAGGTTATACGGGAGTTTCGCCACGAGTAGAAAAGAAATATGTAAGACAGAAAGAAAAACCTAAAAATTGGAACAATTATTATAGCGCATATTTCTACAGATATAACGATGGATATAATAAAGATGAATATAGAAGTATTTCCAGTGTACAAAAACAGCATAAAGAAAAGCAAACCAAAAAGCCAACTGACTGGGCAAAAGGATTCAAAAATTATTATATGAAAGACAGTAATGGGAAATTCAAAAATGTTGAAGGAACCGGAAAAGGAAAAAAGACCGCTCCCAAATGGCGTAAAAATAAGTATTTTACAGAGATAACACTGACTAGCGTTCCTAGTTTTAATAAACAAGCGGTCTACAGAGAAATTTCAACAGATTACGCCCCATTGTGGACAGGTAATACTTATTATGTGAAAACAGAAGACAATGCCCCGGCGTGGATAAACAATACTTATTACACAAAAAATGAGAAAGTAGCTCCTGAATGGAATTCGGGAAGATACTATGCAAAGGAAGAAGCTCAATTTGCTCCAGCATGGCAAGCTGGAATATATTATAGACAAGTATTAGATTACTATGCCACATTAGTTGAAAAAGGGCTGGAAAAGATGCAGGAATATTATAATGCAGACGTTTTAGACATTGACCTGGAAGAAACAGAACAAGTTTATGATGTTGGCGATATGGTAGGAGCAATGGACGAAGTAACCGGAATAGAAACGGTACAGGAAGTGACAAAGAAAATTATTAGCATAAAAGATAATAATACAAGTATCACTTATGAGGTAGGGAAATATGGCAGTTGATTTAGTAACCGGATATGCAGGAAAACCACATGTTTCCGCTGCGGATACAGGAGCTTTTAATGCGGGAGTGATTGGCAGTGGAAAATATGTATTAAATATGTGGGATAATTTTGCTTATGAATTAATTTCGAATAATGAAATTAAAATAAAAAGCGGAAGTTTAGTTAACCAGGGAAGAAATATCAATATAGCAAACAAGGATGCAGAAACCCTTACAATTCAGACAGGCGAAAATGGTCTTAAACGATATGATATTGTTGCTATGAGATATCAGAGAGACAAAAAAACACAAATAGAAACAGCATCACTTGTGATCGTGAAGGGAACTCCTTCAGAAAATCCGAAAGACCCGGAGATACAAAGTGGAAATATTTTAAATAGCGATTACACAGATGATTATGCACTATACAGGATAAAATTGAATGGAATATTGGTTGAAGGAGTAGAACAGTTATTTGAAGTCTTAACTCCATTAGCTGAGGTACCAGGCTTGTTAGATAGTATTACAAGTAAAATGTTAAATAAAGTATATCCTATTGGAGCGGTTTATCTGAGTATAGGAAATATATCACCAACGATTTTATTTGGAGGAACATGGGAAAAAATAGAAGGAAGATATATTTTGGCCGCTAGTAATTCGGACAAAGCAGGAAGCACAGGAGGAAATGAAAAGGTAACATTGACGCAAGAAAACCTTCCGGTGCACACACATACGGGGGCGAAGCACACGCATGTTATTCCCGCTCACGCACATACAATAGCACAACACTCACATAATGCATCTTGTGGCAGTGCAGGTACACACAGCCATTATGGATATTATCGGTCGGATTCTAAATCGGGTGGCTCGCAGCACAGACAAGGGAGCAAAGCAACGCATAACGGATTGACAGAAGGAAAAATAACACAAGATGCAGGAAGCCATACACATCCGATTGACATTAAAGCTGGCGGTCCAACCAAAACGCAGACTGATGGAGAATGTATCACTAAAGAAGCGATGGGAATAACAGGAACAGCAGGGGACGGAATGCCATTTACAATAAAACCACCATACATTGCTGTGAACATGTGGATTCGTACCGCGTAATACAAATAAGGAGGGAAGCAATGTCAGACAATTTTGAATTAGATGATAATTACGGAATCAATGAGAATTATAGCGACCCACAAGTGTTTATAATTGGACAGGAAAAAGCAATACCGGAAATAACGGGGCAGTTATTGATTGCTGGAGAGAATAATGCGCAGAGCATTAATTTTGAGATGGACCGTTATTACGATGGTATAGATATATCTGATAAACAGATAAATATTTTATACTCAGCGCCGCGGGGATATGCTGATATATGCCATCCAATTAATGTGAAAAAAGGTGAAGACAAAATTCGTTTTACTTGGGTAGTTCCAGCGCATGCGGTTATGGGAGCGGGTGAGCTGATTTTCTCTGTAGAATTTGTTGGGGATGATTACGTGCTAAAGACTTTATCCTGTATTCTCGAAATAGAAGACGGAATGCTTGGACATGAGCTTGTAAGTCCACCAGAGGATAAAGAGTGGTATCTTGAAATGCAAAGCTTGTGGGAAAATCTAAAGGAAACAGAAGCAACAAGAGTAGAGTCGGAAACATCGAGGGAACAAGCAGAAAAATTAAGAGCGCAAGCGGAAACATCAAGAGAACAAGCAGAAAAATTAAGAGCGCAAGCGGAAGCATCGAGGGAACAAGCAGAGAGAAAAAGAGAGAGTGCAAGTGGGGAAGCTATAAAAAAAGTAAATACAGCATCAGAAGCATCGGAGAAAGCAGCAAATAAATGTGAAGAGATAACAGAAAAAGCAACAATAGCATTGCAAAATCAGGATCAGTTAGAAGCGACATTGAATTCTGCGATACAGATAAAGCAGGCGATCACACAGAGTCAAGAGGTGGTAGAGGCAGCTAGAAAAAAAGTGGAAGCTGACAAAAAAGAAATTAATGATACAATTCAGAATTCACTTTTAGAGTCCGCAAATGAAATTCTGGAATCGGTGAAGAATTATTTCAATAGAGCGGAAGCTCTATACGAAAGCTTATACATCGAATGTGATGGGGAGTCCCCTCAATCAAGAGCTATATCAATAGTGACCATTGATGCGGCTACCCCTCAGATCAGAACAAAAGAAGTAGGCATAGACTTTGATGGAGGAACACCTATGTCAAGAAGTCTGGCTGTATAATAATATGCAAATAATTCCAACATTATGGAATTACAAGGAAAAAACAACAAAAACGATACGTTTTGTGATATTATTGCAAACGCAAGGGAAAGGAGATAGTATGGCAGCAATCAGACCTTGCAGCGGCACGACCGCAGATTGGAAAGCTGTTGAGGATGCCTTGATACTCAAAGACAGGGAAATCGGCATTGAGACGACAGAAACAGAAAAAGTATTGATCAGAATGGGGGATGGTAAAAACAAATTTTTTGACCTTCCGATTATTGTAAACAACGCAAAATATGATGAAGACCTTGAAACAATAGAAGGATACATGGAAAAGGTGAATAAATTCTCCAATACAATGACAGAATCTTCAAACGCAGCGAATAAGGCAGCGACTACAGCGAACGCAGCCGCACAGACGGCTACAGCAGCCGCTACAGCGTGTGAAGGAATTGTGGATGGACTTAACACTATGGTAGATACGGTTACAAAAAAGAGTTGCGTTTTATCGGTAGAGGATGGAATTTTAACAATAAGGGAGGCTTAAAAAATGGCAAGTGGAGATGTGATTGTAAGAGTAGCGGATAAAGAAACAACCGACAAAATATTAGCGAATACAAATGCACTTTTGGCGAGCTTAGAAGATGAGACAAGAGTAAAAGATATAAAGCGATATGGATTAAAAATCAATAAAAATGATAGCAACCCGGCAACACGCTGTACATATCTTTTCGATGCAGTCGGTAAAACCCCGGCGGGCATGAATTATGCAACTGGAGAATTTGATTTTGGAGATTGGGCGGATGTGTTTTTTGTAAAAAATAATTATCCGGCAATGGTTCGGTATGATGGAACGGAAGATTATAAATTAGATCCAAACAACCAGACAAAAAAAGCTGACGGAACAGAATCGGACATTTCAAGCGTAGATTACGGCGGAAATGCAATGAGCGTATTTGATGGCAGTGGAGATAAGGGCAAGATATGGCTTTCACAGTTTGAAATCGGAAATTATGAGTACATGATTATTTCTAATGCACAATATGATGAATCATATAATGATGATGCATATGTGAGAGAAGATGGTTCACATGCAGATAAATTATATTATCCTATGTTCGGCGGCTCGTTTGATGGTACAAGACTTAGATCTCTTGCAAATCAGACACTTATGTATGGTGCAAATACAACAACGGAAATCACAAGAGCGAAGGCAAATGGAGATGAATGGAGTATCGGTTCCTGGAGCAAGAGAAACTTACTGGACTGTATGCTTAAAATTATTTCAAAGACAGATAATTCACAGACAGCATTTGGACAGGGACAGACAACGGGATATGTTGATGATGCCTCGCAGAACTATGGACATCTTCCGACAGGAACCCTTGCAGATAAGGGACAGTTTTTTGGATATAGTGATAAAACTCATGAAGTTAAAGTATTCTATATCGAAAAATGGTGGGGCAACCGTTGGGATAGAGTTAATGGTCTTTTAATGGTTAAAGGAGAAATTCTTGCAAAAATGAGACCACCATACAATTTGACGGGAGAAGGCTTTGAAAAAGTTGGAATTACATTCACGGGAAATAGTAGTGGATGGCAGAAAAACACAAAGTCGAGCCGATTTGGCCGAATTGTTAGTTCGGTCGGAGGAAGTAGTAGTACATACACATGCGATTATTTTTGGTATAACAGCGAAATGATTGCGGTCGCGTTGTTCGGCGGCATCTGTAGCGACGGCGATAGCTGCGGCACGGATTACTTGTATTTGAACAGCGGTGCGAGTGCGGCGTACTGGAGCATCGGCGCGTCCGTTTTCTTAGAACAGCCTATAGCTGCGTAAGCAGCAAGGGGGAGGACCGGAGGGGGAAAGCCTCCGCTATTCCCGCCGTTAGGCGGTGTGGTCGTTTTTAGAAAAATGAATATAGGGACATAGAGTGCGGTGTCGGGCGGTTCCTGCTCCCTGCGGTCGCGTTGTTCGGCGGCAACTGTAACAACGGCGATAACTGCGGCACGGATTACTTGAATTTGAACAACAGTGCGAGTGCGGCGAACTGGAACATCGGCGCGTCCAATTTCTTCTCAAAACGGTGCGTTTAACCAAATGCAGTCTATGTTCCGCGCCACTTGGCGAAAATCATTCCGAATATAGGGTCGGTTGAGTAAGCATCCGCACAAAAACCGATAGGAGATAAGAAAACACTATATGAGAAGTTACAATAACCTATATGAACCAATGTTGAAAGATGACTACATAAAGCAATGCTTTTTAGACGCATCAAAGAAGAAAAAGAACAAGAATGATGTGCGGGAGGTATTAGATAACCTCGATGAACACACGGAACTCTTAAAAAAGATGTTGATTGAGGAGTTGTTCATTCCGGACTATCACAAACCGAGCATCATCAACGAGAGTAGCAGCAAGAAAACACGCCGTATATTGAAACCGCATTACAAATATGAGCAGGTTATTCATCATTGCGTGATAGGCCAGTTCAAACCAATCGTGATGAATGGATTGTATGAATTTTCCTGCGGGAGCATACCGGACAGGGGCGTTCATTACGGGAAAAAGTACATGCGGAAATGGCTTGATTCATATGACAGGAAAAAGTTCTTTGTTCTCAAGATGGATGTACACCATTTCTTTGAATCCATAAACCGGAGAATCCTCAAGAGGAAACTCAAAGAAGTAATTCGAGATAAACGGTTTTATAGATTACTCTGCATACTAATTGAACATGACAAAATAGCACTCGTTGCAAAGAGTTTGACGGATGCAGGTGTTGAAATTAATGCAGAACAGACGAAAAGGCTTGTCGGATGCATAGCGTTTGACGATATTTTTGGAGCATTGGAGGTTCTAAAAGAAATTGGTATCACAGGAGAAATGTTCGGGAAATTAAAAATAATTATTGAGCAGATTCGAAAAGGTGCCCCACTGGGATATTTCACATCACAATGGTTCGGCAACTTTTATTTAAAAGCACTTGACCACTACATTAAGGAGAAACTTCATGCAGAGCATTACATGCGATACATGGACGACATGGTGATACTGGGTAAGAGCAAAAAGAAACTGCATAAAATGCACAGGGCAATCGAGATATATTTGAACGACAAGCTTGACCTTGAGATAAAAGAAGATTGGCAGGTGTTTAGATTTGAATATCCGATGATGAAAGACGGGAAGCCAGTGCTTGACGAGAAAGGAAAGCAGGTCACAAAGGGACGTATGCTTGATTTTATGGGATTTCAATTTCACCATGACCGGACAACCATCAGAAAATCAAACATCGAGAGTGCGAGACGCAAGGCAAACCACATTTCAAAGCAGGATAAAATTTCGTGGTATAACGCATCAGTCATGTTGTCGTACATGGGATTGTTCAAATATACAGATACATACAATTATTACATTGATTACATCAAACCGAAAATCAATGTTAAGAAACTCAAGAAGATAGTTTCAAAACATAGCAGAAAGGAGAATGAACATGACAGACTGGAAAAAGGTGACAGGAACACAGCCGGACAAACCGGAAGAAATCGACAGGACATCATCACCATTAACGGTGTATCTACGTAAGAATATTGAGCAGGTGACAAGAGAAGTCGAGGGAAGCAATGGAGAAATGGCAACAGAATGGCAGTATGACGAAAAAGAAATGACGGTCGAGGAATATGAGAACATGGCGCTCATGAAAACTATTGTCGAGGAGAATACATCCGGAATCGTTGAATCTGTGACACAGTTTCAGCGAGATGCGGTCATTGATGAATACACACAGCAGTTAATTGAGGAGGGGTTGATTTAGTATGAAAATGCTTGTTGAGAGTCTCAAAAGAATGTATAAAAAAGGAACGCTTACAAAAGAACAGATTGCAGAGCGTGTCACAAAAGGCAGTATTTCGGTGGATGAATATAAATATATCACAGGAGAGAAATACTCCAATGGTGATGTAGAATGAGTTTGCTTGAAATAATATCGCGATTATGTGATGTAACGGGATTGTTATCAGAAATTGTGAAAAAACAGCAAACAATCATTGAACAGGCAAAGATTGAAAGTACAGTAAGAGAAGAACTTCGAAATAGTATAAAAAGATCAGATGAAGAATTAGATATGCTCGAATATAGAATGAGAAAATATTGCGACACTGATGATGTAGGATCAATAGAATAAAGAAAGATTTTTCGTAGTACTAACTTACACTATCCATTAGGAATGTGACCGCAGGCACTATGATGAGATATATAAAATATTTGAAAATAATCATAAAATAATATTGAACAGAAATGCTTTTAAAAACTCATTTGTAGTGAAGATGATGCCATAATATTTTTATAGCACTAACTGATACTATCCTAATGGATATCGAAGTTATCATATTATATTAGGTATTCCGGTTTATTGTCTTGATGGTATGGAATATTTCCCTGTAGAGATTCAATTTCGAACGATGTCCATGGATTTTTGGGCGAGTATGGAACATCGTATCAATTATAAAAAGGAACGACAGGATAGAGAAAAATTAGTAAAGGAATTGAAGGAGCATGCACGCAAACTGGAAAAAATAGAAAAAAGCTTTGAAAAATATAGTGAGAATATTCAAAATACTGTTGAGTAGTATTTATTTTATAAAAGATAGAACATAGTATGCATTATCAGATGTGGATTTGGAGCAAATTTGAAAATGTGATAGCACATTTTCTTATAGCGATGATGGAAGAACTGATAATATTATACTATGTTCTTTTTTATATGTTTTTGTTGATGTACTATCATTACAATAATATAATATCTTATAAGGAGGTGGCATACATGGGAAAAATTAAATTATTACATGGATCGGATCATATCATTGAAAAGCCGGATCTTTTACTTGGTAAAACAAATAATGATTATGGACGGGGTTTTTATTGTACGCAGGAATTATCTATGGCTATGGAATGGGCTTGCAAGAAAAACAGTGATGGTTTTGTAAATAAATATGTTCTTGAGCAAGATTCCTTAAATATATTGAATTTGTTAGATGGAAAGTACAATATTTTACACTGGATGGCATTGTTGCTAAAAAACAGGACATTTCGTCTTTCTAATGAGATCGCAATAGATGCCTGTGATTATATTATTGAGAATTTTTCTATTGATTTAAAAGCCTATGATGTTATTATTGGCTATCGGGCGGATGATTCCTATTTTTCTTTTGCAGAATCTTTTGTGCAAAATGGTTTGCCTCTTCGCAGTTTAAACGAAGCTCTTCATCTGGGTAGATTAGGAACGCAGACGGTGTTAATTTCTGAAAAATCTTTTCGTAATCTGACATTTGACGGGGCTGATTTTGCAGACAAAACAGTTTATTATCCTAAGTTTATTGCAAGGGATTCTAATGTGAGAGAAACGTATCGAAGAGAAATTCGTAACAGGCATTCCTATAAAAATGATATTTTTGTTTTGGATATTCTCAGAGAGGAGATGAAGGACAATGATTCACGCATACAGCGAATCTTATCTATATGATGCGAAGCAAAATCTGGCTGAATGTTTTGATTATGCGATTAGCAATTGTCGTTTTAATGCAGATATATTTTCAAGGCTGTTTGTCCAATCTGGATATGCAGACAAATTTGAGCGTGGAAATCCAGCGATTGTTTCAGGAATATCTGGGATAGAACTGGCTCAGGAAATCATTATGTACGCTTATATGAATTACAAATTTCCAGAAAAAATATTTTCTGAGGAACGTTCTGAAGTCTATTGGGCTGGTTGGGCTTTGGCAGAGTATCAGTGGGCTACCTGTAGACGATTCAAAGATATTTTTTCAAGAATACCTCTTTCAGAAATTGTTACAATGTATAGCGTATATCATGAAATGGATATAGGGCATTTCATTGAAGATATGAATAAAAAATATATGAGCATAACACAGGAAATTCATTTAAAAACAATTCGTGAAAATCGTGGCATATCTCAAGTAGAACTTGCAGCACTTTCAGGTGTAAAACTTCGTTCGATACAAATGTATGAGCAAAAAGTAAATGATATTGATAAAGCACAGGCGAGAACCCTTTACAAGCTTTCAAGAGTACTAGGATGCAGCATCGAAGATTTGTTAGAAAATCCGGAACTGTAAAAAGTTAATGCTCGACTTAAATTTTGGCAGTACCATAAATATATAGCGTCAGAAAGGAAAATCATGAACCAGAAAAACATAGTAAAAGATATACAGTCAAAACTTTTTGATCTTCAGGATATAAAGTATCGGGATTTTCATGCGAAGCTTATGCCGACGGTGAATAAGGAGAAGATTATCGGCGTTCGGATTCCTGTACTGCGTTCATTTGCAAAAGAGTTTGGTAAAACTAAAGAGGCAAGGCTGTTTTTGCAAGTGCTTCCACATTCGTATTATGAAGAAAATAATCTGCATGGTCTTTTACTAGAGCAGATAAAGGATTACGAAAAGTGTTTACAGGAGCTGGAACGATTTCTGCCTTTTATAGATAATTGGGCAACTTGTGATTTGCTTGCTGTCCGTACGGTAAAAAAGCATCTTGATGTATTTATAGAAGAGGTGTATCGCTGGATACAATCACAGCATACATATACGATACGATTTGGAATTGGTATGTTGATGCGATATTATCTGGATGAAAATTTTCAGATGGAGTATCCGGAAAAGGTGATGCAGATTTGTTCGAAAGAGTATTATGTGAATATGATGCGGGCATGGTATTTTGCTACGGCACTTGCAAAACAATATGAGAACATTCTTCCATTTATAGAGGATAAAAAGCTGGATGTCTGGACACATAATAAAACAATTCAAAAAGCGATTGAGAGTTATCGGATAACACCGGAGCAGAAAATGTATCTTAGAACATTAAAAATAAAGTAATGATTCCATTCGAGGTGACAAAGTGAAATCACTATCAATTTATACACTTACAAGAAATCAGAGTATAGAGCATATATCAAAACTGGAAAGGCAGTTATCTGGAAGGAAGTTTCCTTTAAAAATACGTACCTGGGAATGGGGGAGTATGAGGGCATTGGCAGCTCAGTTGGAAATGCATATGCAGGAAGTATATTCCCTCCGTTTTTTCTATTCTTTCCAGATTCCAAGATTGGGAAAAGAGTTTGATCTTCTTCAGATTAAGGACAATCATATTGTAAATATTGAATTAAAGAGTGGGGTGGTTTCGGATCAGGCAATTCGTAAGCAGCTGATTCAGAATCGCTATTATTTATCTGCTTTAGGAAGACCAATTCAATCTTATACCTATATTAGCAGCCAGAACAGGCTGGTTCGTCTGACACATCATGATCATATCGTGGATGCAGACTGGGAAAGATTATGTGAGGATTTACAAAAAGAAGGTACGAATTATGAAGGAAATATCGAAGATTTGTTTCGGGCGGAGTTATATTTGATTTCACCGATAACAGACCCCGTCCGTTTTTTAAAAAAGGAATATTTCCTGACTTCTCAGCAAAGAGATATTGAGAAAAAGATTTTAAGAGATATTTATGTAAAGCAATCAGGATGTTTTTGGTTTAGTGGAATTCCGGGAACAGGAAAAACCTTGCTTCTTTATGATATTGCTATGAAGCTGTCTGTTCGCCATCGAATCTGTATGGTACATTGCGAGGAGAATGGAGAAAAGTGGAGAATATTACATGAACGCTTACAAAGAATTGATTTTTTGGCAGATGAGCAGATTCGCATCGAGAAGAAAAGTGGCAGTCAGAATAGCGGGCAGGATAAAGGACCGGATAGCAGTCGGGATTATGAGCAGAGGAAGCAATTCAATTGCGAAGAAAGAAAAGCCGGAACACAAATACCGCTTGAAAAATATAGAGGGATTTTAGTTGATGAGGCACATTTGCTTTCCAAAGATAAGATAGAGAGATTGTTAGAGTTAAGCAAAGAGCAGCCTGTGATATTTTCCAGTGATTCTGAAGATGTTATCTCATCAGAAGAAATGGATAAAGAGAATATAAAAAAGTTGGAAAATCAGACAGATATTAAGGTTTTTCGATTAACAAATCGTATTCGGACGAATGCGGAACTTTCTACATTTATTCAGAATATGATGCATTTGCCGCCGAGGATGAATTCAAGGGGATATCCGCACATTTTTGTAGTATATGCCAATGATGATGTTGAGGCAGAGAATTTGCTAAGTGATTATATAAAGCAGGGATATCAGTGGGTTGAAATAGAAGAATCAGAGAGGCAGGAAGCGCAGGCAGATTTAAAAATGCAGGCGGTCAGAGATATGGATAAAATAGTTCTGCTGCTTGATGAGCGGTATTATTATGATGAAGAAGGATATCTAAGGGCAGCCTGTTTTATGAAAAATGGAAGTTCATATGTAAGAAAGATTTTTCACAGGTTGAATCATGCAAGGGAAAGTATAGCTTTGGTAGTAAAGAATAATGATAAGGTATATAATACGTTGCTGGATTTATTATAAACAAAAGAAAATAATGGGGAAGTGCTAGAGTGTGTTCGAAAAATGTATTTTACCAAGTGTGTTTTCTCTGCTTTTTTTGTTATATTTTGTGCTATAATAAAAATAATTTTTTTTAGAGGAGACATATAATGCTAGATTTTGTAAATGATTATTCAGAAGGTGCCCATGAAAAGATTTTACAGCGATTGTTAGAAACTAACATGGAAAAGCTGTCTGGCTATGGGACAGATCAATATTGTGAGGCAGCAAAGCAGAAGATCAGGGAAGTCTGTGAATGTCCAGAGGCAGATATTTATTTTTTAGTTGGTGGAACACAGACGAATGCTACAGTTATTGATGCGATACTAAGTCAGTATGAAGGTGTTGTTGCGGCAAATACAGGACATATCAGCACACATGAGGCAGGAGCAATTGAAGCATCCGCCCATAAAGTGTTGGCAATTCCGCATAAGAACGGGAAGATTACTGCAAAAGCTGTAAAACAGTATTTTGCAGATTTTTATGCAGACGGCAACCATGAACATATGGTTTTTCCGGGAATGGTGTACATTTCTCATCCGACAGAATACGGTACACTTTACAGTAAAAAAGAGTTGGAAGAGTTGTCTATAGTCTGTCATGAGTATGATGCACCACTTTATTTAGATGGTGCAAGACTTGGCTACGGTCTTGTCAGTGAAGAAAATGATGTGACACTAGCGGACATTGCTTCTTTATGTGATGCATTTTATATCGGTGGTACAAAGGTTGGAGCATTATGCGGAGAGGCAGTTGTATTTCCGAAGAATAATGCACCGAAACATTTCATGACTACGGTAAAGCAACACGGAGCACTTCTTGCAAAAGGGAGAGTGCTTGGTGTACAGTTTGATACCCTTTTTACCGATAATCTGTATTTTGAGATTAGTAAAAATGCAATCAAAACAGCAGATACATTGAAGCAGGCTCTAAAGGAGAAGGGATATACTTTTTATATTGACTCTCCCACCAATCAGATTTTTCTTGTATTAGAAGATGAAAGGTTGAAAGAATTAGAGCAAAAAGTGGCAGTCAGCTTTTGGGAAAAGGCAGATGATAACCACACGATCATTCGTCTTGCTACAAGCTGGGCTACGAAGGAGGAAGAGATCAAAGCATTGATTGAAATCTTATAAATTAGAGAGTATATTTATTATTTTTAAGAAAAAAGTATCTATTACAAAGACAGATTTTAAGAAAAGAATCAAAGATATTTTTATGACTTTCACGTTATGGAATTCTGACCAAAAACTTCGAGAGAGTTATCGAGAAGTTTTGTTTTGGGGCAGAATGGAATGTTTAACGTGACGGAATAAAAATGCTTTGGATTCTTTTCTTAAAATCGTCTGTAGACAAGTATAGTTTGAAAAGGAGCATTTTTATGAGTTTAAATGATACCCCATCCGGGGAAAGAATACATATTGGCTTTTTTGGCAGAAGAAATGCCGGAAAGTCCAGCGTGGTAAATGCGGTAACAGGGCAGGAGTTAGCTGTCGTATCTGACACAAAAGGAACAACAACCGACCCGGTCTCAAAAGCAATGGAACTTCTTCCGTTAGGACCGGTTATGATTATTGATACGCCAGGTTTTGACGACAAAGGGCATCTTGGAGAACTTCGTGTCCGCAAGACAAAGCAGATACTTAACCGTACAGATATTGCAGTACTTGTTATTGATGCTACAGAAGGAATAAAACAGTGTGAGGAAGAACTGCTTGCTATTTTTAAGGAAAAAGAGATTCCATATCTGCTTGTATATAATAAGGAAGATATTCTTTCAGAAGAACAGAAAAATCTGTTGCGTACAGAGCAATCTGAACAGGTAAATAGTATCTGTGTTAGTGCATTAGAAAAAAAACACATCAATGAGTTAAAAGAAAAACTTGCCAGACTGGTAAAGACAGATAATCAGAAGCTTCAGCTTGTCGGAGATCTGATTCATCCGGCAGACCTTGTTGTACTTGTCATTCCGATTGACAAAGCAGCACCAAAGGGAAGATTAATTTTGCCACAGCAGCAGGTAATTCGTGATGTATTAGAGGCAGACGGAGCGGCTATTTGTGTGAAGGAATATGAACTTAGAGAATTACTTGATACGATTGGAAAGCGTCCGGCGATGGTAATTACCGACAGTCAGGTATTTGCAAAAGTAAGTGCAGATGTGCCAGAGGAAATTCCTCTTACTTCCTTTTCTATTTTAATGGCAAGATACAAAGGATTTCTTGAGGAAGCAGTACTTGGAGCGGCTGCCATTGACAGACTAAAAGACGGTGACCGTATATTGATTTCAGAAGGTTGTACACATCATCGTCAGTGTGATGATATTGGCAGTGTCAAGATTCCTCGCTGGCTGAAAAACTATACAGGCAAAAAGCTTACAATCGAGACATCTTCCGGACGGGAATTTCCTGAAGATTTATCACCGTTTTCACTGATAATCCACTGTGGGGGCTGTATGTTAAATGAACGTGAAATGAAGTACCGCATGAAGTGTGCGAAAGACCAGAATATTCCATTTACAAACTATGGGACATCAATTGCTTATATGCAGGGGATTTTGGAGAGAAGTATTGGTATTTTTCCGTATCTTTTAGAAGAATTAAAGCGTTAAAAGATACTTCAAACACACTTTAAAAGACAGTAAAGGAGCGGAGTACTTTGAGATTAGAAAAGGATACCCTTGGAGAAAAATATTTAACAGATGAAACCGTATATGGAATCAATACACAAAGAGCTGTTGAAAACTTTCCACTTTCTCATAAAAAAGTAAATCTGCATTTGATTCACGCAATGCTTCTCGTAAAAAAAGCGGCAGCAAAAACATATGAGAATCTTGTGGAAGATATAGAAAAAGAAAAGTATCAGGCAATCGTAGCGGCATGCGATGAATTACTTTTAAAAACAGAAGAGGACAAAAGTTTTTCTCAGCAGGCGGAACATAATCGAGATAATCAAAATCAGGCGGAAGATAATCGAAGAGGAATAGATGCCCTGTTTGTTACACAGGCATTACAGGGCGGGGCAGGTACATCGACAAATATGAATGTTAACGAAGTCATTGCCAATATCGCATTAAAACATTTAGGGAAAAACTATGGAGACTATAACTGTATTCATCCCTTAGACGATGTAAACAGAGGACAGTCCACCAATGATGTCTATCCGACAGCACTTCGAATTGCCTCCATTTTTCTTATCAGAAACTTAAGCGATGCCTGTGCAGCATTACAGACTTCCTTACAGGAAAAAGAAAATGCCTTTCAGGATATTGAAAAGCTAGGAAGAACCGAGTGGATGGATGCGGTTCCAATCACGCTTGGAGAAGAATTTGGTGCCTGTGCCCAGGCAATCGCAAGAGACCGCTGGCGAATTTATAAAGTAGAAGAGAGGCTTAGACAGGTCAATCTTGGTGGAACGGCAGTAGGTCTTTCCGATAATGCACAGCATAAATATCGTTTTCGTGTCATAGAGGAATTGCGTCGGCTTACCGGACTTGGACTTGCTGCAGCCGAATATCCGATGGACTTAACACAGAACAATGATGTGTTCGTGGAAGTCTCTGGTTTATTGAAAGCACTGGCAGTAAACCTCATGAAAATTGCCAATGATTTTCGGATTATGAATTCCGGACCAGGAGGGGGCATTGGAGAATTGCACTTAAAAGCAATGCAGCAGGGCAGCACAATCATGCCGGGAAAAGTAAATCCTGTCATTCCAGAGATGACTATGCAATGTGCCATGCGAATCATCGCAAATGATACCGCAATCACAATGGCAGCAGCTCACGGAGAATTTGAACTCAATGCCTTTTTACCACTTATTGCAGACAGTCTCTTAGAAAGCCTTGAACTTGCAGAAAGAGCTGTCACGATCTTCAGGGAAAAATGTGTTGAAACGATAGAACCTGATGTGGAAAATTGCAAAAAACACTTAGAACAATCCTATGCTTTTGCAACGGCCTATACACCGAAGTTAGGGTACGAAACTGTGGCCAAAATCATTAAGGAAAACCCTCCAGAAAAAGCAAAAGAAATTTTGATTTGTGAGGCTGCAAAGCAGACGAACTCCTGAAGCTAAATAAAGCATATTTGTGACTTTAGTCGCGGCGGTTTGAATGTTCGCTTAAAGCGCTCACATCCAAACCTTGCTCCGAGGCCACAAATATGCTTTATTTAGCTTCAGGAGTTCTGTGCGTTGACAGCTCAGAAAACCAGTTAGAGGAATTTGGAAATTTCCAGAAAGACTGTGGTTTTATAAGAAAATACGCAGGCCTTTTACAAATTCATAATATTCTGGAGAATCCCCAAATCTCTAACATGAATTCTGATTTTGTACCAGCATCCACAGTCAGCCAGCAAAGAGAGCCTATCCCCTATATTTGTGGCCTCGGAGCAAGGTTTGGATACGAGCATATGAAGCGAGTGTTCAAACCGCCGCGACTAAAGTCATAAATATAGGGGATAGGCTCTCTTTGTGAGCGTCTGTTTATCTAGATAAATCAGAACTTCTTGAAATATTTTTTCGTTTCTGCCACGACAACTCCATTCAATGCGAGAAGCGCAATCAGGTTTGGAATCGCCATAAGACCATTTACAATATCCGCAATAGTCCATACAGCAGAAACAGTCATGTAAGGTCCGATAAATACACAGGCAATGTAAATCCAGCGATAAGCACGAACTACTTTTTTGTTATTTCCTGTAAGATAGTCAAGACATCTTTCACTGTAATAGTCCCATCCAAGAATTGTAGTAAATGCAAAGAATACAAGGCAAAGCATTAAGATAAAGGCGGATACTTTTGCAGGGAAAGGAAGTCCAACCTGGAATGCTCTTGTTGTAACAGCAACACCTTCAAGTCCCTTGTCCCAGCTTCCGGTAATGACAATGGAAAGCCCAGTCATTGTACAAATGATAATGGTATCAATAACCGTACCAAGCATAGATACAAGTCCCTGTCTTACAGGTTCTGTAGTCTGTACAGCAGCAGCAGCGATTGGTGCACTTCCGATACCGGCCTCGTTAGAGAAAATACCACGGGCAATACCTTTTTGCATAGCAAGCATCATAGCACCAAGAGCACCACCGGCAACCGCACGCATACCAAAAGCACTCTGAACGATTTCTACAACAGCACCAGGAATAGCTTTATAGTTAAGGATTAAAATTACAACAGCGGCAATAATGTAAGCGGCAGCCATAAATGGAACAACAACCTGTGCTACAGCAGAAATTCTTCGAAGACCTCCAATAATAACGAAAGCAACAAAAATTGTTAAAATAATTCCGGCAATAACAACTGTCCAAGAATAATCTCTTCCAAATAACTGTACGGTCCATGCATTGTTTGCATCAAAGAAATTATTTACCGCACTGGTAATACCATTAATCTGTGAGAAGGTACCAATACCTAAAAGACCTACCATAACACCGAAAACAGCAAAGATTTTCGCAAGCCATTTCCAGTTTTCGCCCATACCTTTTTCTATGTAATAAAATGGTCCACCGACGATATGTCCATCGTCTGCAACCGTTCTGTATTTGATGGCAAGAAGACATTCGGAGTACTTTGTAGCTGTACCAACAGTAGCAGCAACGATCATCCAGAAAAGTGCGCCCGGTCCACCAGCAACGATAGCCGTAGCAACACCTACAATGTTACCGGTTCCGATCGTAGCAGAAAGAGCGGTACATAATGCTCCAAAACTGGAAATTTCTCCATGTTCTCCATCCGTTTCATTCGAGAACATATACTTAAAAGCGAGGATAAGTTTACGAACCTGAATACCTTTCAAACGGATTGTCAGAAAGATACCGGTTGCCAGAATCATGACGATTAACGGGACACCCCATACTAAATCGTCAATTTTGGTTAAGATTGAGTTGATTGTTCCAAACATACTACTTGTTTTGACAGACTATGCCTTCTTAATATAAAGGACATAATTCTATCTTTCCTTTCTTAATAGATTTTTCTGTGTGAAATACAATATGAATAACCATATCACAATTGATTCTCCTGAAAAATCATCTCGGAAAAGGGGGAAACTGCCTTTGCAAAGTAAGAATTCACAGTTTTCTAAAGACACAAAAAGGACTGATACCCATTATCAGCCCTCTAAAGAGTAAAACATGCATTTATAGTGCCCTGTCCTTTTGCCTGAGAGATTAGCAGATATACTGCCGTACACCTTCGGCGCTTTACATTGAGGTAAAGACTCTCCAGAGAGTAATGCTGTATTGTTATATAGCAAACAATACTAAAATAGCACAGAATAAAAGGTATTTCAACATATTTTTGAAAAAAATGCAAGATATACGTAAGAAAATTGCAAAAAGTTAGAATTTTGCTGCAATTTATAGACAGAGTGGAAACCAAGTTATGAGAGGGTAGAGCGTGTTTGAAAAATCATTCCCGCAATCTGCACGCTCCAATTTGCGGTATATTTTGCCTTCATTCAGTTGACGTAGCCCACTACGCCGCCCTCATTCAGGCAAAATCTCCCACAAATTGTAACATACATCTTACAGAAAGCATTTTTCAAACACGCTCTAGAACTTGAGATAATAGTATATTATTGCTATAATATACTTATGATCAAAATTTTATAAATCAAGTGAATAAAAATGGATAAATATAAGGAACTTACTTTTGTAATTTGTATAATTATAGAAGCTATAAAGTTTTGCTGTACTTATATTTATCTTTTTAAGAATAGCACATTAAGGAATAGTACAGATTTTACAATGTTTAACTGTCAAAACAAAATATGTGATGGCAGCAAAATTAATTTTAAAGGAGTTTTTATAGATGAAAAAACATTTACAGAAATATTTATTTGAGGAAAAAGTTTGTAATCTTGTGACAGAAATTTCTTCAAAAGAAACAGGAGGGATACCGGAGTCGAATACAAATGTTATTTTAAAAAGAAAAATTATAGAGCAGACAGAAGAAGATTTTTCTTACCAGCCTATTCTTAGAAAAGAAGAAAATGCATATCGTTTCTTTGAACCAATCGCAAAGGAAGAACGCCTTATCGTTCTCGGTGGAGGCCATATTTCTGGATATTTATGTGAATTTGCAGCCAAGACAGGATTTGATGTCTGGGTTGTGGATGAGAGAGAAGAATTTTCCAATAGAGAACGGTTTCCTCATGCCAAAAAAGTGATTTGCGGAAAGTTTACGGATGTGCTTCCAACATTGAATATCAATAAAAACGATTATGTTGCAATTGTTACAAGAGGACATAGCTGTGACGGAGATTGTCTTTACTATATTTTAACCCATGAACTCCCAGGGTATCTTGGAATGATTGGCTCCAAAAGAAGAGTGAGTGCACAGTTTAAGATGTTTCGTGAGATGGGTGTTCCTGAAGAGAAAATCGCACAGGTACATAACCCGATTGGTCTGCCGATTAATGGAGTGACTCCGCCAGAAATTGCCATTTCTATTCTAGCAGAACTTATTTTAGAAAAGAGAACGAAAAAAACAGATGGAACGGTGCAGACAGAGCTTGACTATGAGGTACTATTAGAGTGGCTTAATGGAACTCGACCATGTGCGATGGCAACAATATTAAAAGCACAGGGTTCTTCTCCTAGAAAAGAAGGAGCTAAAATGTTAATTTTTGAAGATAAATCCATTCTGGGAAGTGTCGGAGGAGGTTTAGCAGAGAGTAAGGTTATCGAAAAAGGACACGAAATGATTGGCAGCGGCGGGGCATTTTTATTCCATTTTGTGATGGATGCGGATGTGGCAGCGCGTGTTGGGATGGCGTGCGGCGGTACTTTTGATATACTGATTGAGGATGTTGTTCGGGAATAACAGAGAATAGTAAAAAGACGAAACATTGAATTTAGACAAAAATTTATTGAAAAAATAAAAGAGGTAGCAATAATGAAATTAATGAAAACACAGGACGCAGTAGGGCAGGTACTGTGTCACGATATCACACAGATTATAAAAGGCGTTACCAAGGATGCAGTTTTTCGCAAAGGACATGTGATTACAGAAGAAGATATTCCAGTATTACTAAGCGTTGGAAAAGACAACGTTTATATTTGGGAAAAGGGAGAGACCAGACTTCACGAAAATGAGGCGGCAGAAATCCTTCGGGAAATGTGTCAGGGAGAATATATGCATCCAACTTCGGTAAAAGAGGGAAAGATTGAACTTGTTGCAGATATTGACGGGCTTTTAAAAGTAGACAGTGACAAAATGAAAAAGATCAATGGGATGGGGGAGCTGATGATTGCCTCCCGTCACGGAAACTTTGCAGTGAAAAAGGGAGATAAGCTTGCTGGAACAAGAATTATTCCGCTTGTCATTGAAAGAGAAAAGATGGAACAGGCAAAGGCAGTCTGCGGGGGAGAGCCAATCCTTGAATTAAAACCATTTGTTCATAAAAAAGTCGGTATCGTTACAACAGGAAATGAAGTCTATTACCACAGAATTGAGGATACTTTCACTCCTGTTATTAAGGAAAAACTTGCAGAATACGATACCGAAGTTATCGGACAGAAAATCTGTAACGATGATCATGAAAAGATTACAAAAGCAATTCTTTCCTTTATTGAAAGGGGGGCGGACCTTGTTCTTTGTACCGGTGGAATGAGCGTTGATCCGGATGATAAGACACCGCTTGCGATTAAAAATACAGGAGCGGAAATTGTTTCTTACGGAGCACCAGTTCTTCCAGGAGCAATGTTTTTATTAAGTTACTATAATGGAAATATTCCAATCATAGGATTGCCAGGCTGCGTTATGTATGCAAAAAGAACGATTTTTGATTTGGCACTTCCACGCATTATGGCAGATGATGAAATAAGTGTTGAAGAGTTGGCGGCACTGGGAGAGGGCGGTTTATGTTTAAACTGTCCAGTATGTACATTCCCAAATTGTGGGTTTGGAAAGTAAAAAAGAAAGGAAAAAATATGGAATACACGCATTTTGATAAACATGGAAATGCTGTTATGGTGGATGTGAGTGAGAAAGCAGTGACAAAGAGAGTTGCTGTTGCCAAAGGATCTATCCGCATGAGTAGAGAATGTTTCGATAAAATAAAATATCAGGACATGAAAAAAGGAGATGTGCTGGGGGTAGCCCGTATTGCAGGCATTATGGGAGCAAAGAAAACTTCCGAATTAATTCCTTTATGTCATATCTTAAATCTTACCTCTGTAACAGTTGATTTCATCATGCAGGAAGAAAGCAGCAGTATAACTGCAGTCTGCGAGACAAAAACAACAGGAAAAACGGGTGTCGAGATGGAAGCGCTGACAGGAGTACAGATTTCGCTCCTTACCATTTATGATATGTGTAAATCGGTAGATAAGACAATGGAAATTTATGAAGTCTGCCTGTGCAGCAAATCTGGCGGAAAAAGCGGAGACGTTGTCTACAGGACAGTAGATGGTGAATAATTATGCGTTATCAGATTGAAAATGGAACCGTTTCTCTTGGAGGCAAGACCATCTTAAATCATATTGATTTTTCAATAAAAGGACAGGAAAAAATAGCGGTTGTCGGACGTAACGGAGCAGGAAAGACAACGCTTTTACGTTTAATTAGTGGGGAATTATCCTTAGATAGAGATGATAAACGCTTTGGAAAAGGAATCACAACTGATAAAGCGATTTCAATCGGATTTTTGCATCAGCAAAGCTTTTCAAATGCAGAGCGGACCGTAGAGGAAGAAATATTGTCTTTAGTAAGCGAGGAGGATATTTTCTCCAAAGAAAAATATTATTTTGAGAAAGAATATGACCGGATTTTTACTGGATTTGGCTTTAAAAAAGAAGATAAATGCAAAAAAATCGGGCAGTTTTCCGGTGGAGAGCAGACTAAGCTGGCATTTATTAAGCTTTTATTATCAAAGCCAGATATTTTGCTTCTGGACGAACCAACAAACCACCTGGATATTGCATCAGTAGAGTGGCTGGAAGAATATCTTGTCTCCTATGAAAAGGCAGTTATTATGGTTTCTCACGACCGATTTTTCATTGACCGTACTGCAGAAATCATTTATGAACTTTCTGATGGGAAATTAATGCGCTATGTCGGCAATTATACAGAATATAAAAAGCAAAAGGAAAAGCAAAGAGTGTCTCAGCAGAAAAAATATGATGCACAGCAAAAAGAAATAGCAAGATTAAATGAACTGATAGAAAAGTTTAAACATAAGCCAAAAAAAGCTTCGATGGCACGTTCTAAGAAAAAAGTGTTAGAGCGGATGCAAAAAGTGGAAAAGCCAGATAAAGAAGAAGCCTATATTTTTAAAGAAAAGTTAGAGCCGCTTATGCCAGGAGCAAAAAATGTTTTAGAAACCGAGCATTTAAAGATCGGCTACAAAAATCCTATCAGGGAACTTACCCTGCGAATCCGACGAGGGCAGAAAATAGCAGTACTTGGAGCTAACGGAGCAGGAAAAACCACATTTTTTAAGACAATCATTGGGCAACTCCAGCCAATCTCGGGAAAATATATAATTGGCAATGGAATTGCAACAGGATATTTTGACCAGCATTCCGGGGAAATACAGTCAGAAAAAAGAGTAGAAGAGCATTTTGGCGAATGTTTTCCCAAATTAACAGAAAAAGAAAAACGTCAGATATTAGGAAGATATTTGTTTTCCTCTCAAAAGGCAAATGTAAAAATCCGTGATTTATCCGGTGGAGAAAAGAGCCGCTTAATTCTGGCAGAAATTCTTGAAAGCCGCCCAAACTTCTTAGTTTTAGACGAGCCAACCAATCATATGGACTTACCGGCAAAAGAAACGATGGAATCGGCATTTTCTGCATATACAGGGACAATGCTGTTCATTTCCCACGACAGATACTTTGTCAGCAAAATTGCAGATGCCTTGTTATTATTCGAAGAAGATGGTGTAAAATACTATCCATTTAACTATGAGCACTATCTTCATATGCTAAAGAAAAAAAGAGAAGGCGATCAGACCTGGGCAGACGTGGTAGAAGCAGAAAATACTGCCTTAGTAGAAGGACTTCTATCTGTTCCGGCAAAAGAACGCCATCAGAGTGCCCGCTTTAACACCGAACAATCCTACACAGACTGGCAGCTGACTCTCGCCAGAGAACAGCTCGAAAAATGCCAGAAAAATATAGAATACTGGCAAAAACAAGCTGCTACCGAGTTAGATAACCTTACCTTTGAGCAATACCAATCAGAGAAATGGACAAAAAGACAGAGAGAACTCCACAAACGATTCGAAGAATTATCAGAAGAATATCTACAGCAAAATCTCATCTGGTATGAGAAATATCAAGAATATGAGGAGGCTTTTTCTGATTATCTTGAATAGACAATTCTGATTTGTGCAGGCCAAAACAGACGATTTTAATGTTTCGTCAGCTTTGCCTGCAGCAAATCAGAATGCTGATTCTGCCGACCGCATAGTAAGAGTTTCAACCGTAGAGCAATATTTATCAACCAGGCACACCAACAGCGCTTCTCTACACCGAGGCAGTTTTGTCAAATTCAGCGGCCACATATGATGTGCGATAATATCCCGCTCTTTATCGGTTAGAGCAAAGCGGGCATCAGCATTCAGCAAGGCTGTGTGCGCGTGGGAGAATCCATGCCACTTATGGCTGTCATCTTTTTCGTGCCAGTCGTAAAGATAGAAGTCATGAAGAAAAGCACCGACAACGAGGGACTTTACATCTGCCCCAAGTCCGAAGTGTTTATTTAAGTAATAACATACTCTTGTGACGTACATAACATGTTTATAAGTGCTTACACTGCCGTGCTGGCAGAAATTTTTCATGGAAAGTGCCTCTTTGGTGTTGCAATATTTTTCTAATATCGTATCAATTTCCTGCATTTCTGCATTGCTTAACTTCATAGATGACCATCCTTTTTTATTTTAATAAATTTCTATATTTTTACTTAGATTACTTCGGTTTTCCAGTAAGCCACGCTATATGGTGGAAGATCCATCCCACCGCCAAAGTCAACAGTTTCTCCTGTAACAAGATCTGTTCCAAGACCGGAGCGCGCATTAAAATCAGCATGAAATGTGTTGGAATCGGCATTGATTGCAACAATAACACGTTCCTCATCACAGCTTCTTTCAAAAATGAGTTGTTTATCTCTTACAAGAAGATTCGCATAGCCACCGTTGTATAAAGCCGGGTGAGTGTGGTGTGCTTTCGCATAAGCGGCAATTGCATCAGAAAGTTCGTTCCATTCCGGTTTTTCAAGACGAGGACGAATCTCTTCATCACGTCCCTGTTTTTTACCTTCAATGCCCCATTCGCTTCCATAATATATAGAAGGAACACCTGGCATTCCAAATAGCAGGCCATAAATAACAGGCAGCTGCTGTTTATCCTCTAATATAGTGGCAATACGGCTGACATCATGGTTATCTACAAAAGAGAGAAGATGCTTTCCGCGGTAAATACACCAGTTTTCATAACCAAACTGGCGGTTTAAGCTGTAGCTGATCTCATGCATGTTCGCACAGTTAAAACTGGAATACAATCCTTTGTAACATTCATAGTTTGTAACAGAATGACACTTCTCATCATTCATATACATATTATAATCGCCATGTAATGTTTCTCCCATAAGAACAAAATCTTCTTTCAGAGTACTGGTAAAACGGCGTAGCTCTTTTAAGTAAAAATCACTCAGACAGTAAGCAACATCAAGGCGGAGACCGTCAATGCCATAAAGGTCTGTCCACTGTTTGATTGCATCGAACTGATGCTGTCTGACATCCGGATTATCAAGATTTAACTTAACAAGTTCGTTATGTCCTTCCCATCCCTCATACCAGAATCCATCGTTATATTCTGTATTTCCATCAAAACTTAAATGAAACCATCCACAATATGGGCTGTCCCATTTCTTTTCCTGCACATCCTTAAATGCCCAGAAACCGCGGCCAACATGATTAAATACACCGTCAAATAAGATTTTAAGACCGGCTTCATGAATAGCATCACATACTTCCTTTAAGTCATCGTTCGTGCCAAGGCGGCGGTCTACAGTGTAATAATCTCTGGTGTCATATCCATGATAGTCACTTTCCATAAGAGGATTAAAAAGAATACAGGTAGCACCGAGCTTTTTAATATGAGAAATCCAGTCCTTTACTTCAAGGATGGAATGTCCCACGACACTGTCATCGCTGCTTCTTTCTTCATTTAAAACTCCACAGAGTCCTAATGGATAAATCTGGTAAACTACTGCTTCATCGAACCACATAAGCTGTCCCTCCTAAATATAGAAAATGCTCGTCAGCTTTAAAAAATTGAGCCTCCGAGCATTTTCATTATAGCATAAATTCTGTTAAGATTCAAATTGGAAGGTCCAATTCAGGCATACAATTTGAAGAAAAAATTATGCTGCGATATAAGGGGAGATTGCCTTCATGATCGTTGGCATCTCATTTTCTCTTTCCATGATTCTTAAATCAACTTTGTTGCGGATATCCATAGTCATTACTCCAAGAAGAGACTTGGCATCTACAACGTACTGTCCATAAATTAAGTCAAAGTGGCTTTCAAAATCTTCAATAGCTTTTACAAATGATGTCGCATTATCCACAGAGCCAAACTTGATTGTGACTGTTTTCATAATTCTACATCTCCTTATCATAAATGTATATTATACCGATAAATAGATTGCCGGTATAAAAATAAATTTTTACTAAATCGTTTTGACGATTTTGGCTTATAATATTTCATATAAGGCAAAAAGTCAAGAAAAATTTTCAGAAGAAAGAAAATCGTAAAAAAAATAAAGTGAACATATTTTGAAAGCTTCTTGCATTTTTTATTCAAAATAGATATAATAGAATGGTGAGTATAAAATAATAAGAATTAAGAAAGGAAGGATACATTATGAAAAAATTCTTATCTGTAGCTTTAGCAGCAGTTATGATGTTATCATTAGCAGCATGTGGAAGCAGCTCAAACAAGGCAGAATCCAGTTCAGAAGGAGGCAGTGCTTCTGATAAGACTTATATTATCGCGACAGATACAACTTTTGCACCATTTGAATTCACAAATGATAAAAATGAATTCGTAGGTATTGATGTAGATATCTTAGCTGCGATCGCAAAAGATCAGGGATTTAAGTATGATTTACAGTCTCTTGGTTTTGATGCCGCTGTAGCTGCTCTTGAGTCCGGACAGGCAGATGGAACAATTGCTGGTATGTCTATCACAGAAGAAAGACAGAAAAAATATGACTTCTCCGAAGCTTACTATGATTCCTATGTATGTATGGCTGTAAAGAAAGGCAGTAACATCAAGGGATATGAAGATTTAAAAGGTAAGAAAGTTGCAGCGAAGACAGGTACACAGGGAGCTGACTGTGCTGAGTCTTTAAAAGATAAATATGGATTTGATATCACATATTTTGATGATTCCGCAACAATGTACCAGGATGTTAAGACAGGCAATACCGTTGCATGTTTCGAAGATCAGCCTGTAATGGCTTATGGTGTTTCTCAGGGTAATGGTCTTGAAATCGTAGCAGAAGAGAAAGATAACTTCTCCACACCTTATGGTTTTGCCGTATTAAAAGGACAGAATGCAGATTTACTCAAGATGTTTAACGAAGGTTTAAAGAATATTAAAGCAAACGGTACTTATGATGAGATCGTTGCAAAATATACCTCAGCGAAATAATTGAGAGACGAAGTTAGGTAAGAGGTTAATTTATGAATCTATTTGGAGTTTTAAGTGAAGTCTATCCAACATTGTTGACTGGACTTACTATGACAGTTAAGATTACGATTCTATCTCTGATCATCGCTTTGGTTATCGGTATTTTCGTATGTCTTATGAATATTTCCAGTAATATTGTATTACGTGGAATCGCAAAGTTTTATATTTGGCTGATTCGTGGTACTCCGATGCTGGTGCAGGCATTTTATTTCTATTTTGCTCTGCCACAGTTAGTTCAGGCGGTTACAGGCTCACAGTTCCGCATTACCGTATTTACAGCCAGTTTAGTTACACTTGCCCTGAATGCAGGCGCTTATATTTCTGAGATTTTCCGAGGTTCTATTGAGTCCGTTAATAAAGGACAGATGGAAGCGGCAAGAAGTCTTGGTTTAAGTTATGCAAAGTCAATGCAGAAGATTATTCTTCCGCAGGCAGTGCGTATCTGTCTCCCATCTCTTGTAAACCAGTTTATTATTACGTTAAAGGATTCTACGATTCTTTACGCAATCGGTTTATCAGAGGTTATGTATAATGCAAAGATTTATGTAGGAAGAACGATGGAATCATTTGCAACATATACATGGGTAGCAGTCTTCTTCCTTTTGATAGTGACAGTTCTGTCATTTATCTCAAGATATGTTGAAAGGAGGATGAATGCGTAATGACAACTGAAAAAGATGTAAAGATTCATGTAAAAGGTCTAAAGAAGAGTTTTGGACATGTACATGTTTTAAAGGGAATTGATGCAGAGATTAAAGCCGGTGAGGTGATCTGTGTCATTGGACCTTCTGGTTCTGGTAAGTCAACATTTCTTCGCTGTCTGAATCGTTTAGAGGAAGCAACAGCCGGAGAGATTCTTGTAGATGGACAGAGTATTACGGAAAAGAATTCAAATATTGACAAGATTCGTCAGCATATCGGAATGGTATTCCAGCAGTTTAACCTGTTCCCTCATTATACAGTAAAAGAGAATATTATGCTTGCTCCTGTAGAACTTAAGTTAAAGTCTAAAGAAGAAGCAGAAAAGAAGGCTCTTGAGCTGTTAAAGCGTGTTGGCCTGGCAGAGAAAGCAGATGCGAAGCCAAAACAGCTTTCCGGTGGACAGCAGCAGCGTGTAGCGATTGCCCGTGCGCTTGCGATGGAACCAGATATCATGTTATTTGATGAGCCAACTTCAGCACTTGACCCTGAAATGGTTTGTGAGGTTCTTGATGTTATGAAAGAGCTGGCTGCAGAGGGTATGACTATGGTTGTAGTTACTCACGAGATGGGATTTGCCCATGATGTAGCAGACAGAGTATTTTTCATTGACCAGGGTGTTATTATGGAACAGGGAACCCCGGAAGAGGTTATGGACCATCCAACAAATGAGAGAACTCAGAGTTTCTTAAGTAAAGTATTATAAAATATTTATAAATAAAAAGGCATCTGTTCGCAGCAGGTGCCTTTTTTAGGAGGTTATTATGCGAATCGTTGTAAAAGTGGGAACATCAACATTGACCCATACAAGCGGAAGAATCAACATCAGAAGAACAGAAAAGCTTTGCAAAATCTTAAGTGATGTAAAGAATGCAGGACATGAGCTTATTTTGGTATCTTCCGGTGCTATCGGTATGGGTGTCGGTAAACTGAATATGAAAAGTAAGCCCGAAGATATGCCCACAAAGCAGGCCGCAGCAGCGATAGGACAGTGTGAACTGATGTATCTTTATGATAAATTATTCAGAGAATATAATCATATCGTTGCACAGATGCTGATTACCGGGCTTGACTTTTCAAATGAAGAAAGCCACAAGAATTTTCAGAGTACATTAAACCGTCTGTTAGAGTTAAATGTTATTCCGATTATCAATGAAAATGATACCATTGCAACACAGGAAATTTCTGTGGGTGATAATGATACAATGGGAGCAATCGTTGCAGAGAATGCAAATGCAGATTTATTGATTATTTTAAGTGATATTGATGGTCTTTATACCGGCGACCCGCGTAATAACCCGGATGCTCAGTTGATTGATACTGTATTTTCTATTACTCCGGAAATAAAAGAATTAGCAGGTACAAAAGGAACAACACTTGGTACTGGTGGAATGATTACAAAGATTCATGCGGCAGAAATCTCAATGAATGCCGGCATTGATATGATTATTGCTAACGGAACAAAACCAGAACTTCTCTACAATATCATTGATGGAGAAAAGGTGGGAACAAAGTTTATCGGGAGGAAAAAAGCATGACAACAAAAGAGATACTGACACAGGCAGTCACAGCGAAAAATGCGATTAACTCAGCAGATACCGAAACCAAAAACAAGGCACTTGCCAATATGGCAGATGCCCTTTTAGCACATACAGATGCAATTTTAGAGGCAAATAAACAGGATGTGGAAGCAGCAAGAGGAAAGATTTCTGATGTCATGATTGACCGCTTAATGTTAGATGCTGGTCGAATCGAGGGAATGGCAAAGGGAATCAGAGAGCTGATTGACTTAGATGACCCTGCCGGAAAAGTATTAAGAACTGTAGAACGCCCAAATGGAATTGTCATTGAAAAGACAGCAGTTCCAATGGGAGTTATCGCAATTATTTACGAGAGCCGTCCAAATGTAACAAGCGATGCAGCAGCCCTTTGTATTAAGAGTGGTAATGTCTGTGTTCTTCGAAGTGGAAAAGAAGCGTGGAAGAGTGCGAATGCCGTAGTTACTGCCTTAAAAGAAGGTATGGTAAAGTCAAATCTTCCAGGAGAAGGCATCCAGCTTATCGAAGATACCAGCAGAGAAAGTTCTGTAGAATTGATGAAAGCAGTCGGTTATGTGGATTTACTCATTCCAAGAGGAGGTCCTGGCCTTATCCGTTCCTGCGTAGAGAACGCCAAAGTACCATGTATTCAGACCGGAACAGGAATCTGCCATGTCTATGTCGATGAAAGCGCCGATTTTGAGAAGGCATTACAGATCATTGAAAATGCCAAAACCAGCCGCCCAAGCGTTTGTAATGCAGAAGAAGTTCTTCTTGTTCACAGCGCAGTTGCTGAAAAGTTCCTGCCATTATTACAGAAAAAATTAGTAGAAGAACGAAAAGAAAAAGGTGAAATTCCGGTGGAACTGCGTCTTTGCGATAGAGCCGCTAAAATTATTTCAGGAACACTGGCTGGGGCAGATGATTTTGATACAGAATTCCTTGATTACATTCTTGCGGTAAAAGTAGTAGATAGTGTGGAAGAAGCAGTAGAGCATATTTCAAAACATTCTACAGGTCACAGTGAAGCAATTGTCACAGAATCAAAAGAAGCAGCAGACTATTTTACTATGAGAGTAGATAGTGCCGCAGTATATGTGAACGTTTCTACCCGCTTCACAGATGGAGGCGAATTTGGACTCGGATGCGAGATGGGAATCTCCACCCAGAAACTTCATGCCAGAGGACCAATGGGCTTAGAAGAATTATGTACTTATAAATATATCATCCGGGGAGAAGGACAGATTAGATAGTCTAGAGCATTTTTTAAACACGCTCTAAACCAACGAAGGCAGGAAACGAAATACTCTATATTTGTGACTTTAGTCGCGGCGCGTTGAATGTTCGCTTAAGCGCTCACATCCAACACTTGCTCCGAGGCTACAAATATAGAGTATTTCTTTACTGCATTAAGGTTAAAAATAAAACAGCCCTCATAAGTTCTTATTATATAGAAACTTATGAGGGCGTCTGTTTATTCTCAACCTTAAGCAGCAAACTCCTGTTGTCGTTTGTCAAGGATTGCCTTATATTCATCACAGTTATCTGCAGTAATATTTTCAAGTTCATCGTCTGGAAGTACGCGTCTATCGTAGTTCCTTCTGAAAAATCCCCTTAAATATATGAGAAATGCAGAATTGTAAATCTTTCTTGTAAGTCTTAAAATTTCATCGTAATCAATCTCTTTTAAAGCATGATATAAAGCGAAGAAATCATCAGTATCAAGATGTGCAAACTGTAAAGTCTGCTCTAATAAAACATCATCGTTCTCAAAAAGAGAGATATAACCGAGAAGATACATTAACTGACGGAAAGTCATAACGAAATCATTCGGTTCAAGTGTTTCAAGAAACTGTTCAAAACAAACTTTTACTCTCCAAAGCCCCTCCTCTAAAAGATGACGGATAGAAATCTCATTAAATGGCCCTGGAATCTGAATCTTGTCTATATGTACAGTTTTTAGGGTAAGGCGTTCCATAAAACGTGCCAGTGTAACACGGCAGGCATGAAATTCAGAATAGGCATTCATATAAATAAATAAGTCTTCTGTCTCATCAAAAGAACTGTTTATGAAATCATAAAAATGAGTAAATTCATGGAAAAGGATAAAACGGGCATAACTGTCACTATAAAGATGAAAACGAGGATTCAAATGCAGAATGTACTTGCCGTCAAGAAGCTCTAAAATGTTAAAAAACCCCTCAACATATTTCTCTGCATCATATTGCACAGCCGAAATCTGCACATCCTTTGGTAAGTCATACTTTTCCTTATATTCATTCCACAATTCATTAATCTGTCTTAAATTCATATGTAACCCGCCTTCCCATAACATATTGCTTATATTATATAACACTCATATAGAAATAACAACGCTCAAATAGGAGGAAGACGGATAAATTATTGTGATTTGATTCAATAGACGGAAAAAGGGAGGCTAGAGCATGTTTCAAACACGTTCTAGAAGGTTTTACATAATTTCTATTATTTGAATTGAAATAGCAGGTGGAAGGTTTGTCAAATCTTTCCTTAAAAACTTATTTTCCAATATCTGTACCAATACTACATTGAGGCGGCCAAAAAACAGAATCCCGAAAGCTAAGTACTGTATATCTGTGGCCTGGGAGCAAAGGTTAGATGTGAGCGCGTAAGCGAACGTTTAACCTGCCGCGACGAAAGTCACAGATATACAGTACTTAGCTTTCGGGATTCGTCTGTTACTTCAATACTATTCCGCTTTATAGTAGAAAAAAGTTTGCACCATCAATGCACCTTCTTCTAAATCCTTCTGGCTTACCCAGTCCCCGAAAGAAGAAGTCCCTCTTTTTGGGAGATAATGGGGATCCATTAACAGATATTTATCTTTTTTTGCATTATAATCAACAATAGTACCGTAATGTCCTGGAAGATAGGCGATAGCAGTATCTCCTTCTTTTAACTTTTCCTTTAATTCTTTAAAGGATTCGCCGCTTCCATCGTAGGAGAATCCATATTTATAGCCAAATTTTTCGGCAGCTGCCTTAAAGAATCCGCTGTCAGTACCACAATCTTCGATGCGGTAATGCTTATCAGAAGCGTAATGTGCCAGTTCATAAGGATCAGGAAAATGGCCACTTAAAGAGTAGATAGCATTTACTGTGGCAAAAATACCGCAGCCGGAAGTGCAAAAATTATTTGTGTCAGTATCTTTTGTGGTTTCATTGCCGTAATGATGCTTTGCCCAGACAGGGTCAAACTGGACAAAAACCTGAAGATTTTCTTTTTCGATTGCTTTTTTATTACGGGTCAGACGCCATACGGCATTAGAATCTGTTGTGAACTCTAAAATACTGCCATCGTTTTGAGAAAGATTTCTTTTGGTAGTTTCATCGCAGATTGTATAATAGTCCTTTTTTCTTGTAATAAGAAAAGTACCAGCTTCCTGTTTACTTCCCCAAAGTTCATTTGAAGAAGGTGTGTTTGATAATGTATCTGCTTTTAAATATTTTTCTTCTCCTGCTTTGCGTATGGTGTAACGGTTGTCACCAGCATATTTAAAAGAACAGGAAAAATTTTCTGAGATAATAGAAGCTGTATTCATAGCAAAAGAAGAATCCGAGGAATTCTCCTCATAAAAAGAAAGCTGATAGGTACCGTTTGAAAAAGGCTGTTTTTCTCTGCCATCATAAATCAGGCAATCAGAATGAAATTCATCTCTTGTTACCCAGCCATTCTTTGTTCCGCCTTTTTTAGAAGCATACTGAATTTCGTACCAGGAACCGGAATAACCGATTACTTTGACACCGGTATATTTAGGGAGTACAGTTTTTAAATCATTGCTGTAATCAGAATAGTATACGGGCAGTTCATTTCTTGCTAGGGCATAAATAAAGTCAGATTTGCTTTCGTAGGCATGTTGAAAAGCGAAAGTTTTTGACGGAATAAAGAAAAATCCGGTCAACATTAAAAGAACGCCTAAAAAGATATGTTTTTTCACAACAATTCCTCCATTAATGTATTATGTGTTTGTTCCTAAAGTCTTTTCTACACTTGACTTTGTAAAAAAGATTCCAGGAGAACATGATTATAAGATGTTTTTACAGATTTAAAATAAAAAAATAAGAAGCATCTATTCATTATTTTGTATTTTGAAGATATTTAAATAGTTACAAATGTCTTACAAATATTAAAAAAGTGTTACAACTTGAGGTATTATAGCATAGAATATCGAATTTGCAAACAAACATCTTTAGAAAATTGTATAAGGAATTGTGAAGTAAGATATAGAAAATGAATTGAGATAAACAACAATTTATGGTAAAATTAGACAGAGTATTCTACTTGTCGTGGAAATACGATATGAAAGGAATGAAGAAGAATGGAACAGAGAAAGAAAATTTTTGGAGCATTAGATGATTTAATGCGTTCACCAATCGGGGATAGACTCAGAGAGAGGGTGTTCCGGGAATTATCTACAAAAGAAATACATGATTTGCTTCAGAGAGAGCAAAAACCATATAAAGAATTAATGGCATATTACCAGTGTGCGCTTATGGAAGTAGAGACAAAGTTTCGTGTGCTGAATGAACAGTTTTCACTGGCACATGACAGAAATCCGATTGAGTCGATTAAAACAAGGGTGAAAAGTCTTGAGAGCATTACAGAGAAGTTAAACAGAAGGAATCTTCCTTTTTCAACGCAGAGTATTGAGGAGAATCTTACAGATATTGCAGGAATCCGTATTATCTGCTCATTTAGAGAAGATATTTATTTTCTTGCAGATTGTCTGCTAGAGCAGGATGATATCACATTGATTCAGCGTAAAGATTACATAGAGAATCCGAAGGAGAATGGCTATCGGAGTCTGCATCTGATTGTGGAAGTCCCTATCTTTTTAGAGCATAAAAAGAAAATGATGAAAGTAGAAGTACAGCTTCGTACAATTGCAATGGATTTCTGGGCAAGCCTTGAACATAAATTAAAATATAAGAAAGATATTGCTTCTGACCAGCTTACAGCGGATTTAAAGAAATGTGCTGATGAGAGTGCCGCCCTTGATTTGAAGATGGACGCAATCCGCAAAGAAATAGAAGTTTTGAAAGCACCGGAAGCAAAAGCAATAGGAAGAGAAGTGAAGCATCTGCCGGGGGGAATTCTGAACGAAAACCAATAAAAATATATAAGGCATATAAAAAAAGCAGGTATAAATACCGAAAAAAGACATATGAAAGAGATATAGGGCAGGAGGGCTATATATGATTTATATGTCTTTTTTTATTGGACTGATTCTTATTTGTAAGGGAGGAGACTGGTTTGTTGATGCTGCGTCAAAATTATCGGAAATACTTGGAATACCGAAATATGTGATCGGAGCAACGATTGTGAGTTTTGCAACAACGATGCCGGAAATCATTGTTTCTGTGGCGGCTGCGTTAGATGGGCATTCTGCCATGGCAATAGGAAATGCAGTTGGTTCTGTTTCTGCAAATACAGGAATTATTCTTGCGCTTAGTTTATTTTTTCTTCCTGTTGCAATTAAAAGAGAAGAATATTTGTTTAAAAACAGCTTATATATTGGAACATTACTGTTGTTATTGATTAGCTTCAAAGATAGAATATTTGACAGGGCAGATTGTCTCCTGCTATTACTTGCCGGGATTTTATTTCTTGTAGAGAATGTCAAAAATGCAGTTTGTAAAAAAGAACTTTCCAACAGTAAAAGAAAAAAAGAAGATGTGATATTACATAAAAAAATACAGGCTGGGAAAAACGGAGAAAAAAAGGTAAAAAATAAAAGAAGTAAATGGAAAGAAAAACAAAGTAGTATATGGGAAACATTTTTCTGGTTTTGTATAGGCGCGGTGTGTATTGTAGCAGGTTCAGAGTTACTAGTACATTCTGCCTGTAAAATAGCGGAAATTCTGCATATCAGCGAAGATATTATCTCGGTAACGATTGTTGCAATGGGAACATCTTTGCCGGAACTTGTAACAACAGTTACAGCAATCCTAAAAAAAGAGTCTTCTTTGTCTGTCGGAAATATTATAGGTGCAAATATGATAGATTCCGCTTTTATTTTACCAATCTGTACATTACTTAGTGGAGAGAAACTTCCAGTTTCACTGCAGATGGCACAAATTGATATGCCTTTATGTATCCTTATTTCAGTACTTGCGCTTCTTCCTATGTTAATTCGTCAGAAAATTAAAAGAAGAGATGGTATCCTTGTTTTTTCCATTTATGCTGGATATCTATTATATATCTGCTGGGCTATATAATGTGAACATATTTGCTTTACCCTCTTCTAACAAGAAAATAAAAAGAATCATTAGCTTATAAAAATACCTGTCTGATAAACAAAATAGAATGCTGCTCATGTCACAGACAGGTAAATTTAATGAAGCAATGCTTCTTTTATTAGAAAATTATTTAAGACCGTTTAAAATACTCATAGCATAAGAGTAAATCTTCTTATTTCCCTTAATACTAGGATCTGTAGGGTCAATTCTTTTCTTTTTATTTTTAATCTTTCCAGTAGTTCCGGCTAAAGTATAAACACCGAAAGGTCCTTTTTCCTTGTTCTTTCTGATTACTTTAACCCAGACACGTTTCTTCTTGTTTGTCTTTGTAGCAATATCATAGATAAGTTTTGCATTGACAGCCTGAAGACGAACGCTTGTTGTTGTCTGGTTTGTTCCAAGGTCGTTATATAAACCAACTTCTAACTTTCTGTTATTTGTAGTAGTGTATCGTGCAGAATGGAAATAGAAGTTACCATGTTTTACCTTAACACCCCACTGGTAATAATGATATGGACGGCTTTTCTTGTAGATGAACCATCTTACAGCAGAAGTTTTTTCCAGACGGCATCCAGAATAAGCCTTTGTTCCTTTTGCCTTTCTTGAAGTAGAGCAAACCATAGTCTTTAATGGAATGTTATACTTGCCAGTCTGTTTATCTTTGGCATAAAGAGTAGCATTATGTGTCTTTGTGTTAACAACGATCGTAATATCTTTCTTAATCCATTTTTTGTAGTTAAGTGTAAATAAATCCGTAACTAATACTCCGTTTTTGTTGAAGTAGAATTTGTACTTTTTCTTGTCGTAGTAGCTCTTTAATGTACGCCAGCCAGTAACTTTCTTACCATTTTCGTAGTAATATACTTTTTTACCCTGCTGATACCAGCCAACAGGAACTTCTGTAGTAGCTGCTGAGGCATTCATTGGAATACTGCCCATTAAAATAGTAACAGACAGAATAAGTGCCATTAATAACGATGTAACTTTTTTCATTATACCTTTCCTTTCTTTTGTGATTTAATATCTATAATAGTATAAAGGAAAAGAAAGATAAAGTCAATAAAAGAGCCTTTTCTGAAATTTGCGTGGAAGAAGATGGAAAGGCTTTTAAGAGCGTGTTTTAAAGAAAGAGTTGACAATAAGAAAATACAGTGTTATATTTCAACTAGAACAAATAGAATTCACAATGAGAGGGTGAAGATTATGGTAACAAAAACAGATTATTATGATGTTCTTGGAATAAATAAAAATGCAGATGAGAAGACTATTAAAAAGGCATATCGTAAATTGGCGAAGAAATACCATCCAGATATTAATCCTGGGGATAGTAATGCCGAAGCAAAATTTAAGGAAGTGACAGAAGCGTATGAAGTTTTAAGTGATCCAGAGAAAAAGAAACTCTATGATCGTTTTGGGCATGCCGCCTTTGATGGAACGGGAAATGCACAGTCTGGCCCGTATGGTAACGATGGAGGTTTTGGAGGTTTTAGTGACTTCGGGGGAAGCGGAGGTTTTCACGGAGGTACATACCGCTCGAATAACGGCAATGGTTATCAGGAGTTTCATTTTGAAGGCGGTGATATGGGAGATATCTTTGAAAACTTTTTTGGCGGAGGCTTTAAAAAATCTGGTTTCAGAGGCGGCTCTGGTCAAAATGGAAACTTTAATAATGGCTTTCACGGCAATTTCCGGCAAAATGGAGGATTTGGAAATCGGCAATCTTATCAAACAAAAGGAAATGATATTCATGCAGATATACAGGTAAACTTTGATGCAGCCGCATTTGGAAAAAAAGAAACAATCCACTTAAAAGATGAGAATGGCAAAGTACAGGCATTAGAAGTTAATATTCCGGCAGGAATAGAAACGGGACAGAGTATCAGATTAAAAGGCAAGGGAACTCCCGGCTATAATGGTGGAACTGCCGGTGATTTATTCTTGAAAGTAACCGTTTCGGAAAAGCCAGGTTTTAAGAGAGACGGTCAGGATATTTTTAACACAGTAACTATCCCATTTATCACAGCCGTTCTTGGCGGAGATGTCACCGTACCGACTATTTATGGTAATGTCCGCTGTAGCATAAAACCGGGAACACAATCCGGAAGTAAATTAAGACTCCGCGGAAAGGGTATCGTCTCCATGAAGAATTCTTCTGTACATGGTGATCAGTATACGACGATAGAGGTGCAGGTTCCGAAGAATCTGTCTCCAAAAGCAAAACAGAAGTTGAGGGAATTTGCTGCGGAACTGTAGCAGGCGAAGTTGACGAAACATAGCAGGCCAATACCTCCTATTTGTGACTTTAGTCGCGGCGTGTTGAATGTTCGCTTAAAGCGCTCTCATCCAACACTTGCTCCGAGGCCACAAATAGGAGGTATTGGCCTGCTATGTTTCTGACGGTGGCTACTGAAGTAACGCCAGAAATTCCTGTTGGGAATTTGGGGATTCTCCAGAACATTGTGAATTTTCAAAATACATTTTTCCTATGACAGAGTACAAAAAAGATAAGGCTACAATTTATTTTCTCAATTTTTTTCACTGATTTGCAGAATAGAATAAACCTATTCTTCGAATACCATGTTATAGAATTGCTATATTTTTCGTAAAACCGCAACCTTCTGGCGAATCCCCAAATACTTGAACATGAATTCTGATTTTACTTCAGCAGCCAAAGTCAGCCTTTTACGAATTTCCAAATTCTTTAATAATAAATTCCATTTTTTTCTTCCACATCCAAAGCACAGCCCTCTGAGAATGAAAGAATCCTTATTTGTGGCCTCGGAGTGAGTATTTAACACGCCGCGACTAAAGTCACAAATAAGGATTCTTTCATTCTCAGAGGGCGTTTGTTTGGCGTCTATCTTGCCTGCGGCAAATCAGATTTCAACTTTTTCTCCGCTGTTGCCAGCATCAATTTAATTCGGTTTACCTGGTTTACTTCGCTTGCTCCTGGATCGTAGTCAATTGCGACGATATTAGATTCCGGATACTTACGGCGCAGTTCCTTGATAACACCCTTACCTACAACGTGGTTTGGCAGGCAGGCAAATGGCTGTGTGCAAACAATATTTGGGGCACCCTGTTTGATAAGTTCAACCATTTCACCAGTTAAGAACCATCCCTCACCGGTCTGGTTACCGAGGGATACGATTGGTTTTGCGTACTCGGCAAGTTCCTCAATGTGAGGTGGTGCAGTGAAACGATCGCTTCTTTCTAATTCTTTTCGCAGGAAGCCTCGGTAAGCTTCGAGTGCGGAGATTGCCATATTACATAACTTAGCAGCTTTTGTAGATTTTCCGAGATATTCTGCTTTAAAATTACTATTGTAGAAGGAGTAGAACATAAAATCTAATAAATCTGGCATTACTGCCTCTGCCCCCTCTTCTTCTAAAAGTTCTACCAGATGGTTGTTTGCGTCTGGGAGGAATTTTACGAGGATTTCTCCAACGATACCAACACGAGGTTTCTTCTCATCTATGATTGGTAATCTGTCAAAGTCGCGGATAATGCCGCGGATATTTTTCTTAAATTCTCCATATCGTGCTTTCTCAAGAGATTTAATACAACGCTTTTTCCATACTTCATGTAAATGATTTGCAGAACCTTTTACTTTTTCGTATGGGCGGACGCGGTAGAGAACACGCATAAATAAATCTCCGTAAATAACTCCCTGAAGAGCACGAACTAAAAGTGCCGGAGTGAATTTAAAACCTTCATTCTTCTCAATTCCCTGTACGCTTAAACTGATAACTGGAATCTGACCGTAACCGTTCTTAGCTAATGCACGGCGGATGAATCCGATATAGTTTGTCGCACGACAGCCACCACCAGTCTGGGAGATGATAACGGCTGTTTTGTTCAGATCGTATTTGCCGGAAGTTAAGGCAGTCATAATCTGTCCAACAACGATAAGAGATGGATAGCAGGCATCGTTATTTACATATTTTAATCCAGTATCTACTGCCTGTTTCCCCATTTCCGGCAAAATCTCTACGTTATAGCCACAGTGACGGAAGGCAGGGGTGAGCAGGTCGAAATGAATTGGGGACATCTGAGGAATCAGAATGGTGTAGTCCTTTTTCATTTCTTTTGTAAATTCTACTTTTTCGATATTTGCCGGAATCGGATGTGGCTCAATGTGCTTACGGTTTCTGATCTTTACGGCAGCAATCAGAGAACGGATACGGATTCTGGCAGCACCTAAGTTATTTACCTCATCAATCTTAAGGACGGTATAAATACGTCCGGAATTCGTCATAATATCATTTACCTGGTCAGTAGTTACCGCATCAAGACCACAGCCAAAGGAGTTAAGCTGAATGACTTCTAACTGCTTGTTCTTCTTTGCGTAGTTTGCGGCAGCGTACAGACGGGAATGATACATCCACTGGTCAGAAACGATTAATGGACGTTCAACATGACCTAAGTGACAGATGGAATCTTCACTTAATACGGCGATGCCGAAAGAGTTAATCAGTTCAGGAATACCGTGGTTAATCTCTGGGTCGATATGGTAAGGGCGACCGCAAAGAACAATACCCATTTTTCCAGTTTCTGCGAGATAAGCAAGAGTTTCTTCGCCCTTTGCCTGTACATCTTTTCTTACCTGTGCAGCTTCTTTATAAGCTTCATCTACGGCATGGTCAATCTCTTCTTTTGTCACATTGAAATGTTTAGATAACTCGTCATAAAGACGTACCTTCAAGGCATCTGCATTATCGAGTGCTAAGAATGGGTTCATAAAAAGGACATTCGGATCACGGAGCTCTTCCATGTTGTTTTTAATATTTTCTGCATAAGATGTTACGATCGGGCAGTTGTAATGGTTGTTGGCACCTTCCATCTGATCTTCCTCATAAGGAACACAAGGATAGAAAATGGTGTTGATACCCTTCTTTAAAAGCCACATTACATGTCCGTGTGCAATCTTTGCAGGATAGCATTCGGATTCACTTGGAATGGACTCAATACCAAGCTCGTAAATCTTTCGGGAAG
>OGCQ01000427.1_pt1 | contig 70537 bp, 56 predicted proteins | sample 1570161 | NCBI WGS metagenome assembly OGCQ01 (sample SAMEA4384402, study PRJEB24528) | human gut metagenome | reverse complement strand
AAGCGCAAAAGGCATGCCCGCACCCTGAGCGTTAAAATAAGGGCGGCGCGGAAGCCCGGCCGGAGGCCGGGCTAAACGGCTGCTAATAACCCCGCGGCGTTTGGCAGGCGGTACGCCTGCCCGGCCGGATTTTCCGGCCGGCGGCCGTAGGCCGCAAACGCCGCGGGGTTATTAGCAGCCGTTTGGCTTTTGACGCCCTGAAGAGCGTCAAAAGTCCGCGCCGCCCCATTTTTTACTTGACACGTTATACTATGCGTTATATAATATAGTTCAACAGGAGGTATTGTATGGATACTCAATTAAAACGCGGACTTCTGGATATCTGTGTCTTGGCATCAATAAAAAACGCCCCTTCATATGGATACAAAATTATCAAGGACGTCAAGCCCTATATTGATATATCAGAATCTACTCTATATCCAATTCTGCGACGCTTAGAAACCGCCGAATTATTAACCGTAAATTCAGTAGAGCACAATGGCCGCCTGAGAAAATATTATTATATAACCCCATTGGGACTTAAGCGCATTGAAGCTTTTAAGCAGGAATGGCAAGAAATAATGTCTATTTATAAATTTGTAGTCAAGGAGGAAACAGAAAATGAATAAACAAGAACTGCTGCAAGCACTTAAAGCAAAACTGAGCGGATTGCCTGACCAAGATATAAAAAAGGCCTGCGAATACTACAGCGAAATGATTGATGATAAAATAGAAGACGGCTTATCTGAAGCTGACGCCGTCGCCGCTCTTGGCTCAGTAGACCAAATTGCCGCCCAGACTTTATCTGGTATTTCCCTGCCTAAACTGGTAAAAAATAAAGCAAATCGTTCTTTAACCGCACGCGAAATTATACTGCTTATCTTAGCTTCCCCTATATGGATTCCATTGCTTGCGGCCGCAATGTGCCTGTTCCTGTCGGTATATTTAATCCTATGGACTTTGGTTATATCCCTTTACGCCATAGTTATCTCCTTTGCCGCGGGAACAATCGGATGCATCGCAGCGGGAATCGCCTTTCTCTTTAATCATCAAATAACGCATGGAATATTATATATAGGTTCAGGTATTATCTGCTCCGGCATAACTATTCTTATGTCACTATTAGCCGGCAAAGCCTCAAAAGCTTCTATTAAGCTAAGCAAAAAGCTCTTAATAAAAATAAAGCTTTGCTTTGTAAAAGGAGGTAAATAAAATGAGCAAAACTAAAAAAGCGATTGTTTCAGGTATAGTACTGATAGCGTTAGGAGTAATTATATCCATAGCAGCCTTAATATCCATAGAATTTGACTTTAACAAGCTATACCCCTCAGCAGAATATGATTCCCTTATTATAAAAGAAAGTTTTAAGAATATATCTATTGAAAGCGACCAAAGCAATATTATCATAAAACCCTCAGAGGATGATAGCTGTAAAATAACATACGACCAACGCACTAATATTTCTGAAACCGTCCAAAATAATACTTTGATTATTAAAAATACTTGCTCAAGAAAATGGTATGACTATATTGGATTTGTACGCAGCGCTCAATTAACCATATATATTCCTCAGCATGACTATGATTTACTTGCTGCAAACAGCCAAAGCGGAGATATCCATGTATCAAGCGGCATAACCTTTAATAAAATTCAGCTTAACAGCGCCAGCGGAAATATAAATTGCGATTCCTCCGCCTTAAGCCATATTGATATAATGACAGAAAGCGGCGATATACGCGCTAATAACATTGATACCGATAATATTTCTGTTCGTTCAACCAGCGGAAATATTAAACTATCCTCGGTTGACTGCCTCCAGGATATAAAAATTGACACGGCAAGCGGAGATATTTCAGGTACTGATTTTGCCTGTGCAAACCTTTCAGCCGCCAGCGTCAGCGGTAAAATAGATTTTTTAAATTTAACCGCTGCAAGTAATATTAATATCCAAAGCACCAGCGGAGACATCCTTTTAAAGGAAAGCGACGCCTACGAGCTGCAATTAAAAACCGCCAGCGGAAATATTTCCGGCAGCCTACTGTCTGACAAAATTTTTAATGCAAACAGTTCAAGCGGAGATATAAAGCTGCCTCCGTCAGCACAAGGCGGCTCCTGCATTATTAATACCAGCAGCGGAGATATAAATATAACCTTAGCCAAGTAAAAGCTAACCGCATAATTATTTAAGCAAATAGGCCGCGCAGTATAAACTGCGCGGCCTATTTGTTTATCTTCTTATTAAGCTGAAATTACAAATACCTAAAAACCTGGGACAAAATTATTTGCCCGCAAGGCGCTTGTAATTCTCCAACCTATCCTTAGCATCCTTCTCCGCTTTTTCAAACAGCTTTTCAGCCTGCTCAGGGAAGAGCTTAGCAAGCGCAGTATAACGGGATTCGCCTTTAAGGAACTGAATATAATCAGTTGAAGGATCCTTGCTATCCAGCGTAAAGGGATTCTGTCCCTTATCGGCCAGCTCAGGATTATAACGGTAAAGCTGCCAATATCCAGCCTCTACCGCCTTCTTCTGCTCAAGCTGCGCCTGTCCCATATTAATACCATGGTTGATACAGGGAGCGTAAGCGATTATGATGGAAGGACCATGATAAGCCTCAGCCTCTGTTACAGCCTTGAGCAGCTGAGCCTGATTAGCGCCCATAGCCACCTGAGCCACATACACATAGCCGTAGCTCATAGCCATCATACCTAAATCCTTCTTGCGGGTCTTCTTACCCGAAGCAGCGAACTTAGCTACCGAGCCTGTAGGAGTAGCTTTGGAGGACTGACCGCCGGTATTTGAATAAACTTCAGTATCCAGAACCAGAATATTTACATCCTCGCCCATGGCCAGAACATGGTCCAAGCCGCCGTAGCCGATATCGTAAGCCCAGCCGTCGCCGCCGAAAATCCAGATGGATTTCTTTGTAAGCAGGTCTTCCATTGAGGCTATTTCCTTGCAGAGCGCGTCGCAGTCGCATCCGTATTCCTTGCAGTTATTTACTATCTTAACGATAGCCTCGCCCGCTTCCCTGGAGCCCTTAGCGTCTTCTTTAGCTTCCAGCCACTTATCGCAGGCTTCCTTAATCTCTCCTCCGCACTTTTCGCCCAGCTCGCTGATAAGCTCGGCCAGCTTTTCGCGGCGCTGAGTAACAGCCAGATTCATGCCGTAGCCAAATTCAGCGTTATCCTCAAACAGCGAGTTTGCCCAGGCAGGACCATGGCCCTTATCGTTAACCGTATAAGGACAGGTCGGAGCGCTGCCGCCGTAAATGGAGGAGCAACCCGTAGCATTGGCGATAATCATGCGGTCGCCAAAGAGCTGGGTTATCAGCTTAACATAAGGGGTCTCGCCGCATCCGGGGCATGCCCCCGAAAATTCAAAGAGAGGACGCAGGAACTGACTGCCTTTAACCGTAGCGGTATTAAGCTGCACGTCAGGCTGGGGCTGCTTAACTGCAAATTCCCAGTTGGCGCTTTCCCGTTCTTCAATTTTCTCCTTGGGCACCATAACCAGAGCCTTATTCTTGGCCGGGCAAACCTGCGCGCAGTTGCCGCAGCCCGTGCAATCCAAGGGGCTGAGCTGCATGCGGAAGGAATATCCGGCGAGCTCCTTGCCCGTGGCAGGTTTGGTTACAAAATCAGCCGGCGCGTCGTTTTTAATGAGCACGGGCCTTATGCAGGCATGGGGGCATACCAAAGCGCACTGATTGCACTGTATGCAGTTTTCAGGAATCCATTCGGGAAGATTAACGGCAATGCCGCGCTTCTCATACTGAGTTGTACCCGTGGGCACATACCCGGAAGGATCAAACGTGGAAACAGGCAGGCTATCACCCTTCTGAGCCAGGATGGGATGCACTACAGTATCAAAATACTTGGTAGCGGGAACATGGAATTTATCCGCTCCCTCTTTAGTATCCGCCCAGCTTTCGGGATAATTAATCTGCTCAATGCCGCTTATAGCATTATCAATAGCGGCATAGTTCATATTAACTATAGCGTCGCCCTTCTTGCCGTAGGATTTCTTAACGGCCTGCTTCATATATTTTTCCGCTTCGTCGTAAGGTATAACCTCGGAGAGCTTGAAGAACGCAGCCATCATAACCATATTGATTCTTCCGCCCAGACCTATCTCTGAAGCAATCTTAATAGCGTTTACGTTATAGAAGCGAAGCTTCTTGCGGGCTATAGTATTCTTCATATCAGCCGGCAGCATCTTATCCATTTCTTCCTGCGTCCAAGGAGAATTGAGGAGGAACACGCCCCCGTCCTTAATACCCTTAAGGATATCGTAACGGGTTACATAGCTGGGATTATGGCAGGCTATAAATTCAGCCGAATCAATAAGATAGGGCGACTGAATAGGCGTCTTGCCAAAGCGCAGATGAGATATGGTAAATCCGCCCGATTTCTTGGAGTCGTATTCAAAATACCCCTGAGCGTACATATCGGTATGGTCGCCGATGATTTTTATGGTATTCTTATTAGCGCCAACCGTACCGTCTGCGCCCAGACCATAGAATTTGCAGCGCACAACTCCTTCTGGAGCGGGGTCTACAAATGTGGTTACATCAAGAGAATTGCCAGTAACGTCGTCGTTAATGCCCACAGTAAAATGATTCTTGGGCTTAGCGGCCGAGGCGTTGTCATATATAGCCTTAACCATACTGGGCGTGAACTCCTTAGAGCCCAGGCCGTAACGGCCGCCCAGAACGGTTATATTATCCCGTCCGGCGTCCTTAAGCGCGGCGCATACGTCGGCGTAAAGAGGCTCGCCTACCGAACCGGGCTCCTTGGTACGGTCCATAGCTATTATGGTTTTGCAGCTTGCCGGTATAGCGGATATAAAATGCTCAAGAGAGAAAGGACGATAGAGGCGGACTTTAATAAGACCAAGCTTTTCGCCGTTTTTATTAAGATAATTGATGGTCTCTTCCACAGTATCGCAGCTTGAGCCGATAGTCACTATAACCTTTTCAGCATCGGGCGCGCCTACATAATCAAAGAGCTTATAATGTCTGCCCGTAAGCTCGCCTACCTGCTTCATGGTTTCTTCAACTATGCCGGGAACAGCGTTATAATATTTATTAGCAGCCTCACGGTTCTGGAAATAGATATCGGGGTTCTGAGCAGTACCCTGCTGATGAGGATGCTCCGGATTGAGCGCGCGGGCCCTGAACTGAGCTACTGTGTCATAATCTACCAGCTTAGCCATATCCTCGTAATCTATCATCTCTATCTTCTGCACTTCGTGAGAAGTACGGAAGCCGTCAAAGAAATGAAGGAAAGGCACCTTTGCCTTAAGGGTAGAAAGATGGGCTACAAGCGCCAAATCCATTACCTCCTGAACCGAAGCGCTGGCCAGCATGGCAAAACCCGTTTGACGACATGCCATAACGTCCGAATGGTCCCCGAAAATGGAAAGCGCATGAGCCGCAAGCGCACGGGCGCTTACATGAAACACGCAGGGAAGCAGCTCGCCCGCAATCTTGTACATATTGGGAATCATAAGCAACAGGCCCTGGCTGGCGGTAAAAGTACTGGTTAGAGCGCCGGCGGCCAAAGAGCCGTGCACAGCGCCGGCGGCGCCTCCCTCAGACTGCATTTCAGCTACGCGCATAGTCTGTCCAAACAGATTTTTGCGTCCAAAAGCGGCCCACTCATCGCCCACCTCCGCCATGGGAGAGGAGGGAGTAATGGGATAGATAGCGGCAACGTCGCTGAAAGCATAAGCCACATGGCTTGCAGCGGTATTGCCGTCAATGGTCATGGTTTTTGCCATTATGGAATGACCTCCTTAAAATATAATATTTTGTCAAACAACCGACCTCAAAAACAGCGGGACGGAAGTTAAACTGCTGTATGCGGCGGACTTATCCGCATTGTTACAATTATAGCCTGAAGAGCGATTAATGTCAAGGAACTAAAGGGACTTGCCGGACGCCTGCCAACATATCGGCCGGGCTTCTCCCGCTGAACTTATCCGGCCGGGCTTTAAGCGGGCCGTCAAGCTTAAAAGACGCAGCGAGCCTTAACTGCGCAGATAAAACTAACGCAATATATACGTCGGGCATGAGCGCAATAATACGCTCCCCGCGGCGCCGGCGGCCCAACGGGCCGCCGGGCCGGCCTAAGGCCGGCCCGGGGCGGAGCCTTGCTCCGCCCCGGCGCCGCGGGGAGCGCCTTTAATAAAAGCCTGCGCGCACGGAACCCGACCAAATATTATGTTCGCCGTCCTAAGGTTGATACAAAGCTTAAAAACTTTAAAGGAACTATTGACGCATACTATTCTATATATTAAAATAAAACAAATTCACAATTTATATGGAGGACTGGCAAAATGAAAAGACCCGAACATCCCAATCCTCAATTTGAGAGAAAAACATGGGAAAATCTAAATGGTCAATGGCAGTTTGAAACTGATTACTCCCTAAGCGGACGCGAGCGCGGCCTTATAGAAGCGCAGTCGCTAGACTCAGAAATCACCCTGCCCTTCTGCCCCGAAAGTATTCTATCGGGAATAGGTCAAACTGATTTCATAAGCTGCGTATGGTATAAAAGAGCCGTAAATATATCGCCAGAGCAATTAAAGGGACGAATATTTCTACATATAGGCGCGTGCGACTACAGCGCCCAGGTATGGATAAACGCTCAAAGCGCCGGAACACATAAGGGAGGCTACGCCTCCTTCAGCCTTGAAATAACCGCTCTTTTAAAACCAGGCGAAAACCTTATTACCATATGCGCTGAGGATAACGTCCGCAGTCCCCTCCAGCCCCGCGGTAAGCAGTCAGAAACCTACGCTTCCCGCGTCTGCGACTATACGCGCACAACAGGTATTTGGCAGACCGTTTGGCTGGAATTTACACCGCGGGAATATATAAAGGATTTCAAAATTACACCCTGCGCTGCGGCCGGAAGCGTAGAAATGTCAGTTAAGCTTGCAGGAGCGGAGGATTTTTCAGCAAAAATTTATTATCAGGGCAGCCCTATGGGCGAATTTTTCATATCAAACTGCTGTCAAAGCGTAAATTTTTCAATAAAGCTTAATGAAATACACCTTTGGGAGCTTGGCCAAGGCAGATTATACGACGTGGAGCTGCAATTTGGCCAGGATATCGTGCATACCTATTTTGGACTTAGAGATATAGCCTTAGACCAAAAAGGGCTTATGCTTAACGGCCGTCATATATTTCAAAGGCTGATACTGGACCAAGGTTTTTATCCCGACGGCATTTATACCGCTCCAGAGGATGCCTCCTTTATAAAGGATATAGAGCTTGCCCTGGCCGCAGGCTTTAACGGCGCAAGACTGCACCAAAAAGCGTTTGAACCCCGCTTCCTTTACTACTGCGACAAAATGGGATATATGGTATGGGGAGAATACGGCAACTGGGGTATGGATTACTCGGATATGCGGGCGCTCCCCAATATGCTTATGGAATGGCTGGAAATATTAAACCGGGATTACAATCATCCCTCCATTATAGGCTGGTGCCCCTTTAACGAAACCTGGGATTACGCATGGCGACGCCAGGACGACGACATGATAAGAACTGTCTACAGAACCACCAAGCAGTTTGACAGCATGCGTCCCTGCATTGATACAAGCGGCAATTTCCATGTTCAGACGGACATTTTTGACGTGCATGATTATGAGCAGAATCCTGAAATATTTAAAGAAAGATACGACCGGCTGTTTAAAACGGGCGAGCTATTTGATAAATACTCGGACAGGCAGATATATACCGGCGAGCCCGTAATGGTCAGCGAATACGGAGGCACCATAATAAAACGCTCGGACGATAAAGCCTGGGGCTACGGCCAGCCCGCGCAAGACGAGGAGCAATTCTTAAAAAGATATAAGGGACTAACCGAAGCGCTTTTAAGCAATCCTAAAATGATAGGCTTCTGCTATACTCAGCTTTACGATATAGAGCAGGAGCAAAACGGACTTTATACATACGACCGGAAGCCAAAGGTGGATATAGAAGCCGTAAGACGTATAAATATCCAAAAAGCCGCTATAGAGGATTAATTGAAACACATTAATGGAGCGGCCGGCGGATTGGACCTCATATGCACTACTGTCTGGAATGGTGAGCTGCATATTGATATTGCTTTATCATCTACCCTCAGTTTACCTCAAACGGGTTAATTCCTTCATTTTCTGCGTTATCCTCGGGTAGCTGCAGTTTATAATAAAATAATTTGGGAGTTTTGAGCCGTATTACGGCTCAAAACTCCCAAATTATTTGTCCATTATAGAGAAATCCTAAATTTGTCAACCTTTCAGCAGGCCAAAGAATCCTTGTCTCAAGGAAGCCCGTTAAGCCCGCTGTATTCTATTCGTAGTCTACAACGTCCACCCAATGCATAAGCAGCTCTCTCTCCTCAGGCTTGCCCTTAACCGACTGAGAAGCGGCAACTATGGGCAGCCATTTTTCCACATACTGCTTAGCGGTATCGCTCTTGCGGCAGAAAAGGTCCATATACCTATGAGCGCTCTCCACATCTCCAGCCAACCAGAACAGCAGATATGTACGCGCCGCATCGGCCGAAGCATTGCCCTGAGTAGCATGAGACCAGTCTATAATATAGGCGTCGCCGTTATCGGTTATTATAACGTTAGAGGGGTTATAATCTCCATGGCATACCTTTTTATGCTTAGGCATGGATTCAAGGCGCGTATGCAGCTCATATCTGGTAGTCGCATCCAGAGAAGTACCGTCTATCTTTCGTTCCATCTTATCCTTGAGTTTATTAAGCAAGGGAGCGCGGCGAGCGTGTATGGATAGCTGAATATCCACAAAACGGCTCATAAGCTCATCTTTTTTGTCGGGCTGCTCAGCCATAAGCTGCGCCATGGTCTTGCCCTCTATAAATTCGCTTACGATAGCCCAGCGGCCGTCAAAGATGCCTACCTCCAGCACCTTGGGCACCAAAAGCCCTGTTTCCTCAACGCGCGCCTGGTTGAGCGCCTCGTTGAGCACATCTGATTTGGAGTATCCTTCGTTAAAAAGCTTAATAGCAAGATCTCCGTCTCTATAGACTGTTTTGGTTGCCCGGACTGCGATAGGGTTGTCAAATTTCATTATGTCTTCCTCCTTTATTCTCGTTTGCCATAATAGGCATTAAGATACATTTGCTTAATTTCGCTCATAAGCGGATAGCGCGGATTGGCTCCGGTGCACTGGTCGTCAAAGGCCTGCTCCACCATATCGTCCAACCTGGCCAGGAAGTCTTTTTCGTCTATGCCGTAGTCCTTAATAGTCTTTTTAATGCCTACCTTTTCCTTAAGCTCGTCTAAGGCCGCAATAAGATTTTCCAATTTTTCAGAATCATTCTTGCCCTTAATTCCGAGATAATCGGCTATTTCGGCATAGCGGGCAAGGGTTTTGGGATGGTCATACTGCGGGAAGGTGCCCATCTTTACGGGAGTTTCTGAAGCGTTGAAGCGCAGCACCTCGTCTATCATAAGCGCATTGGCTACGCCGTGCGGCAGATGATGGAAGGCGCCCAGCTTATGCGCCATGGAGTGGCAGACGCCCAGGAAGGCATTTGCAAAAGCCATACCCGCCATAGTAGCGGCGTTAGCCATTTTCTCGCGGGCCACAGGGTCGTTCGGGCCGTTGTCGTAAGCGCGGGGCAGATATTCAAAGATAACCTTCAGAGCCCTGAGAGCCAGGCCGTCGGTATAATCGGTAGCCAGCATTGCGGCATAGGCCTCCAGCGCATGGGTAACAGCGTCTATACCCGAAGCAGCCGTCAGTCCCTTAGGCGCCGACATATGCAAATCTGCGTCAATTATAGCCATATTGGGAAGCAGCTCGTAATCGGCCAGAGGATATTTAACGCCTGATTTCTCATCTGTTATAACGGCAAAGGGAGTAACCTCGCTGCCCGTACCGGCCGAAGTCGGAATAGCGATAAAATACGCTTTTTCACCCATCTTGGGGAATGTATACACACGCTTGCGGATATCCACAAAGCGCATGGCCATATCCATAAAGTCCGCTTCAGGATGCTCATACATAACCCACATAATCTTGCCCGCGTCCATAGCCGAGCCGCCGCCCAGAGCTATTATGCAGTCGGGCTGGAAGGATGCCATAGCCTTGGCGCCTTCCTTAGCGCAGGCTAAGGTCGGGTCGGGAGCAACGTCATAGAAAGTGGTATGGGTTATGCCCATTTCGTCCAGCTTATCCGTAATAGGCTTGGTGTAGCCGTTCTGATAGAGGAAGGTATCGGTAACGATAAAGGCTTTCTTCTTGCCCATAACCGTCTTAAGCTCATCCAGCGCAACAGGCAGGCAGCCTTTCTTTAAATACACCTTTCCGGGCGTTCTGAACCAAAGCATATTCTCTCTCCTCTCGGCTACGGTTTTAATATTAAGCAGATGCTTCACTCCTACGTTCTCAGATACCGAGTTGCCGCCCCAGGAGCCGCAGCCCAGAGTAAGAGAAGGAGCAAGCTTGAAATTGTAAAGGTCGCCAATACCGCCCTGCGAGGAGGGAGTATTTACTAATATGCGGCAGGTTTTCATACGCTCGGAGAATTTTTCAAGCTTTTCCTGCTGAGTAACAACGTCCAGGTAAATAGAGGAGGTATGGCCATATCCGCCGTCCGCTATAAGCTGATCCGCCTTATCCAGCGCGTCGTCAAAATTCTTGGCCTTATACATGGCCAGCACGGGCGAAAGCTTTTCGTGGGCAAATTCTTCGCTTAAGTCCACGCTGGTAACCTCGCCTATCAAAATCTTGGTTTCGGGAGCTACCTCTACGCCTGCCAGAGCCGCTATCTTAGCGGCGGGCTGACCTACTATCTTGGCGTTAAGCGCGCCGTTGATTATAATAGTCTTGCGTACTTTTTCGGTTTCCTCCTTATTGAGGAAATAGCATCCGCGCTTTTTGAATTCTTCCTTTACTTTAGCGTAAACAGGCTCTAAAACTATAACCGACTGCTCGGATGCGCAAATCATGCCGTTATCAAATGTCTTGGAATGAATAATGGAATTGACGGCCAAAAGCAAATCGGCAGATTCATCTATAATAGCGGGAGTATTGCCCGCGCCCACGCCTACGGCCGGCTTACCCGAGGAATACGCGGCCTTAACCATGCCCGGACCGCCTGTGGCAAGGATTATATCCGCTTCTTTCATAACAAGATTGGTCAATTCAAGGGAAGGAACGTCTATCCAGGAAATGATGCCTTCGGGAGCTCCCGCAGCCACAGCCGCCTCCAGGACTACCTTAGCGGCCTCTATAGTGCTCTTCTTAGCGCGCGGATGAGGGCTGATTATAATGCCGTTGCGGGTCTTAAGCGCCAAAAGGGTCTTGAAAATCGCCGTGGAGGTAGGATTAGTCGTAGGTATAACCGCGGCTATAACGCCTATAGGCTCGGCTATCTTTTTAATGCCGTAAGCCTTATCCTCTTCTATCACGCCGCAAGTTTTGGTATTCTTATAGGCGTTATAGATGTATTCGGCGGCATAGTGGTTCTTTATAACCTTATCCTCAACCACGCCCATGCCCGTCTCCTCAACGGCCATTTTAGCAAGAGGAATGCGCTGCTTATTGGCAGCCGAAGCGGCAGCCAGGAATATAGCGTCCACCTGCTCCTGAGTGTACAAGGCAAATTTTTTCTGAGCCTCGCGCACTTTTTCAAGGGCTGCTTCCAGCTTTTCCACGCTGTCTACAATGTCATACTCTTTAATTCTGCTCATAAGTAATATCTCCTTTTAAAAAATCTTAAAATAGTTGTTAATTTTATAATCCGGCGCGCTCTCTGAGATGGCTGCGCAGCAGCGCCAGGGACGACGCCATATTTTCATTCTGCACCAATATGGCTTCAGGCACGTTCAGCCTGACAGGCGCAAAATTCCATATGGCCTGTATTCCGCTTTTGACCATCATATCGCATACACCCTGCGCGCAGGCGGCCGGAACGGTTATAATTCCTATGCGCACCTTTAATTTTTCGCAAAGCGGCTTCATCTGGTCCAGCGGCAGAATGCTCTTGCCGGCCTCCTGAGTATCATACAGCCCCGAATCGGTGTCAAAGGCGGCTACAATATTAAGACCGTAAGCGTTAAAGCCCTGATAGGACATAAGCGCCCTGCCCAATTTGCCCGCGCCCGCCAGTATGGCGTCGCTTGGACTGTTGTAGCCCAGAAAACTCTCCAGCTCCTCTATAAGATCAGCGGTAACATAGCCTATTTTGGGCTTGCCCGAAGAGCTTACAGCCGCTAAATCCTTACGCACCTGCACATCATTTAAATTCAGCGCCTCAGCTATAGCCGTTGCGGAAATGGTGGGCACAGAGCCCTCCAAAGAGCGTAAGTACCCCAGATAGACCGGAAGCCTGGATATAGTTTGCCGGGATACGGCGCTTATCAAAAAAACCCCTCCTTTCAGTTTCAATGACAGTTTATCATGTATTTGAAATTCGGGGTAATTCATTAAATGCATATCGATATTCATTTATCGATAATTTAATATTTAATTTTGCTTTTTTCTTATAAAACAGCCGCCGACGCCGTACAGTCATGGCCTTTTATATATTTTTAATATCAAGCTGCTGCATGCATGATTGCAACGCTATAAGCGGAGCGGCTCCTCCTCATAGCCCATCAGTTTGCAGTACAAAGAAAGCAGAAGCTTGTCGTATTTTGTAATATTACGGCTTCTCTTACATATGCTCATATCTGCATATTCCTCTCCAACAGGCTCATTTACCTGTTTCAGCCCGTACTCTCCATTAAGCGGGACTATCCAGGAATAGGAATTAGGAAGCTCTAAAAGATTTAAAAGAGCCGCGCTGTCTCTAACCAGAACGCGCCGGCCGTTTTCAGAATGAGGCAGCGGAGCGTCCTCATAGGCCACCTGTACGCTGCCTGAGCTTAATATATCAGGTTTCTCCGTTCCTTTAAAGGTGAGCATAAAACGCCCTTTCCCCAGCAGACGCCAGGCCAGGCCCTCCTGCTCCAATCTCTCGGTCATGTTGGGCTGAAGCTTGGGACAATAGCGTATAACCGCCATATCAAAGCTGTTCTGCAAAATATTGCGTACCGCGCGGGAAAGCTGGCCGAAATCCGCCTTTATATCCGCGCCTGATTTATCCGCGAAGCGCTTAAGCACCCTGTATGCCATAGGGCAGCGCGGAAGAGTCAGCGCGTAAGCGGAGGGGCGGGCCAGCATTGATTTATATTCAGCCTCCAATTCATCCGCCTGAAGCATAATATCATGCGCCCGAGCCAAAAAGCGCTCGCCGTCAGCCGTGGGCATAATACCCGAAGGCGTGCGTATAAAAAGGATAAAGCCTAAATCCTCCTCCAGCTTTTTTATGCTTTTGCTCAAAGTAGGCTGCCCAATAAACAAATTCTCCGCCGCTTTATTTATCGAGCGGGTTTTTTCCACCTCAAGCGCATATTTTAAATGAAGCAGATTCATATCTCGTCCTCACCAGCTTTTTTAAAATTATAGCATATCAGCGTTAAAAATCAAAGCGTATTTGCCCTTAAGACAGCCTCCCGGGATAAAAAAGCGCAAAGCGCAGCCTAAACCGCGCTCCCCGCCCTTTATGCAATAAAATCAATATTTTAGCCGGCTATTTCCCGGAAGCGTCCCGGCCGGGAAATATACCCTAAAATCCGGGGAAGCTGCCGGCAGGATTCAGAATTCAGAGGCTCAAGGACTTAGAAAAGCCCCATAATGGCATTGATAATAGGCGCAAAGACTATAGCTACTACGCTTAAAAGCTTTATAAGGATATTTATGGACGGGCCGGCAGTATCCTTAAAGGGGTCGCCTACCGTATCCCCTACAACGGCCGCTTTATGGCATTCAGAGCCCTTGCCCCCAAGCTGTCCCGATTCAATATATTTCTTGGCGTTATCCCAGGCTCCGCCGCTGTTGCTCATCATAATAGCCATAACAAAGCCCGAAGCGGCCGAACCGGCCAGCATGCCTGCTATGCCGTTAAAGGAGAGCAGCACGCCTACAATCACCGGCGCCAGCACGGTTATAACCGCGGGAAGTATCATCTCTCTTTGAGCCGAACGAGTGCATATATCCACGCACGCTTCATAATCAGGCTGGCCCGTGCCCTCCATTATGCCCTTTATTTCCCTGAACTGCCTGCGCACCTCCATAACTATTTTACTGGCCGCTCGGCCAACCGCCTGCATGGTAATGGACGAAAACAGGAAAGGCAGCATTACCCCTATAAAAAAGCCTATAAGCACTTGAGGATTTAAGAGATTTAAATCAAACGTAAAATTGAGGCTGCCCTCTACCGTGCTCTTAAACGCGGCGATAAGGGTTATGGCAGTCAAAGCGGCCGAGCCTATTGCAAAGCCCTTGCCGGTAGCGGCCGTGGTGTTGCCCAGGCTGTCTAAAGCATCGGTTCTCTCCCGCACAATTTCAGGCTGGCCCGACATCTGAGCTATGCCCCCAGCATTATCGGCCACAGGCCCGTAAGCGTCGGTAGCAAGAGTTATGCCCAGAGTGGAAAGCATGCCCACGGCCGCAATTCCCACGCCGAACAATCCCAGATTGCTGCTGTGCGCGCCGCCGGCCAGATAATAGCTGCCCGCTATTGAGGCTACTACTATTATTATTGGAAAAAACGTGGATTTCATACCCAGGGCCAAGCCGTCTATTATTACCGTAGCCGGCCCGGTAGAGGAGGACTGCGCTAATTTTTTTGTAGGCTTATAGGAATCCGAGGTGTAAAATTCAGTTACCGTACCCATTATAACGCCGCCCACTAAGCCGCAGAGCACCGCGCCGTAAAGTCCCCAGGAGCTGACAGTATAGGCCTCTCCGCCCGGCAGCGTTACAACCGCGTCTCCCAGCAGAAATCTGATTATAAAAAACGCGGCCACTAATATAATGCCTCCCGCCACATAAACGCCCTTGCGCAGCGCGCTTAAGAGCTGCTTCTGGTCAGCCTTTTCACCTGTGCGCACAAAAAACGTTCCTATAATAGACGCCAGCACGCCCGCCACGGCCAGGATAAACGGAGCCCAGAAGCCTTTGTCCCCCAGGCCTGCGAAAGCGCCCAAAGCGCTGGCCGAAAGCACCGAGCCAACATAGGATTCATATAAATCGGCGCCCATACCCGCTACGTCTCCTACATTATCCCCCACATTATCGGCTATAACGGCAGGATTGCGTATATCATCCTCTGGAATGCCCGCCTCCACCTTTCCGCAGAGATCCGCGCCCACATCGGCAGCTTTGGTAAAAATACCGCCGCCTACCCTTGCAAAAAGGGCCATGCTGCTCGCGCCCATGCCAAAGCATATCATTGTATTTGCAATTTGGGTCGCGTCGTTTACATTAAATACATAGCGCAGAACCGTATACCAGAGACTGGTATCCAGCAGGCCCAGGCCTACCACCACCATACCCATAACCGTTCCGCTGGAAAAAGCCATGCGCAGTCCGGGATTGAGGCCTTTTTTGCAAGCCATAACCGTCCTGCCGTTTGAAGCGGTAGCTATTTTCATGCCGATATAGCCCGCCAGTCCCGAAAAAATACCGCCCGTCAGAAAAGCAAAGGGAGTATAGGGATTGCCCAGTCCGAAGCCAAAATGCATAATAATGAGCACTATAAATACCGCTCCGAAGAAAACAGCCACTCCTCTGTACTGCCTTTTAAGAAAAGCATCGGCGGCGCGGCGGATGATATCTGTTATCCGGCTCACCTCTTCAGGGCCCCTGTCCCTCTTTAACAGCCTCTCGGCAGTAAAAAGCGCAAAGGCCAGAGCGATAACCGCCGTCAGGGTCACAAAGAACATTAGATCCATGACTTTCACCTCATATAAATTTTTATGGGCAGGTACGCTTTTATGCAGGAGATAAAAACAAAAAATTGCATTATGAACATCATTTTAACATATTGCGCCGAATATATAAGGCGCCTGCAATCCGTTAAACTGCGCCGCGGCGCTTTCCATAGCGGCCGCCGTGCCGACGTTCGGACAAAAATACGCGGTTGCTTTATTTTTGGATAATCTAAAAATCCATAATACAGCCTGCGCCCTGCATGCTATTATAATAAAGGCTGGAACGCCCCGTTGTCAAGAAAAATCGGTAAAATATAGATAATTTTTTAATGAACTTTGCAAGACTCCCGCATATCAAAATCCATTTAATGAAAATTAATAACACTTTATGAGAAAATCTAACATTCGTCCTTAGGTTGCGTTTCGGTTTACAATTTAGCCAACCTGTGTTAAACTTAACGGCGTAAAAGCATTAAGAAAATAAACAAAGGAGGAATCTCGTCTATGCAATACTCTCACGAGGTTGAGCAGATGATATGCGTCGCCAAGGGCGCCAGGCATAATCCCGCTCCTATTCCTGAAGAGGGAAAGTGGGTATGCGCCAAGGAAATAACCGATATAAGCGGACTTACCCATGGAGTGGGCTGGTGCGCGCCTCAGCAGGGCGCCTGCAAGCTTACTCTTAACGTAAAAAACGGTATAATTGAGGAAGCGCTTGTGGAAACGTTAGGCTGCTCGGGCATGACTCATTCGGCCGCTATGGCAGCCGAGGTATTAAGCGGCAAGACCATTCTTGAAGCGCTCAATACCGACCTTGTCTGCGACGCTATAAACGTAGCTATGCGCGAATTGTTCCTGCAGATAGTTTACGGCCGCACTCAAACCGCCTTTTCTGAGAACGGACTGCCCGTAGGCGCCGGATTGGAGGATTTAGGCAAAGGCCTGCGTTCCCAGGTGGGCACAATGTTCTCCACCAACAAAAAGGGCGTGCGCTATCTTGAGATGGCCGAAGGCTATATCCTGGAAATGGGGCTGGATAAGAACGACGAGGTTATAGGCTATAAATTCGTTCATCTCGGCAAAATGATGGAGGCTATCAAAAAAGGCATGGAGCCTAATGAAGCGTACAATAAATTTATCGGTACCTACGGCCGCTTTAACGAAGCCGTTAAGGTAATCGACCCCAGAAAGCAATAGGAGGGACGCGGAATATGATAACCTTTGAAGGATATGAAAGACGAATTGACAAAATAAACAAATGTCTCGCCAAATACGGCTTTACCGATTTAGAGCAGGTTAAAAAATACGCTCTGGAAAAAGGCGTAGACGCTGAGCAGATAGTCCGTTCCATACAGCCTATTGCATTTGAAAACGCTGTTTGGGCCTATACTCTCGGCTCAGCCATAGCTCTTAAAAACGGCTGCAAAACCGCTGCGGAAGCCGCTGAAAACATAGGCATAGGCCTCCAGGCCTTCTGCATTCCCGGCTCTGTCGCCGACCAGCGCAGCGTAGGCCTGGGCCACGGCAATTTAGGAGCGATGCTTCTGAGAGAAGAGACAAACTGTTTCTGCTTCCTTGCCGGGCACGAATCCTTTGCCGCAGCCGAAGGCGCTATAGGCATAGCCAAAACGGCTAATAAAGTGCGCAAAAACCCCCTAAGGGTAATCCTTAACGGCCTGGGCAAGGACGCCGCATATATAATCAGCCGCATTAACGGCTTTACCTCTGTTGAAACAGCTTACGACTATTCCACCGGAGAATTAAAGGTTATAAGCGAAAAGGCATTTTCGGACGGCGACCGCGCCAAGGTTAAGGTTTACGGCGCGGACGACGTTTCAGAGGGAGTGGCCATAATGATAAAAGAAGGAGTGGACGTTTCCATAACTGGCAATTCCACCAACCCCACCCGTTTCCAGCACCCGGTTGCCGGCACCTATAAAAAATGGGCTGTAGAAAACGGCAAGAAGTATTTTTCAGTCGCCAGCGGCGGCGGTACCGGACGTACTCTGCACCCCGACAACGTTGCAGCCGGCCCTGCCAGCTATGGCATGACGGACACCATGGGCCGTATGCATTCTGACGCTCAGTTCGCCGGTTCCTCCTCAGTACCGGCTCATGTGGAAATGATGGGCCTTATCGGCATGGGCAACAACCCCATGGTCGGCGCTACTGTGGCCTGCGCTGTTGCTGTGGAAGAAGCGCTGAAATAATCCGCTTTCCCATGCATTTAACCCATTGATTTTTTATAAATACAGTTAGACCCATCATTCTTGACAAAATGTCGATGATGGGTCTAACTTTTTTTCTTGCCGAAAATTCGCGCCGGGCAAGAAAATATCCTCCAAACGTGTCTTTTGCGTCCGCCTCTATTGATTAGGCTTTCTCCTCCTGAACCGCATAGCCCGCCTCCTCCCTCAGGCATTCCAGAAACGCGCCTGCAGCTTTGGAGAAAATCTGATATTTCTTCCACACAATATAGGCGGACGCTTCCAATTTAGGCGAGAGCGGCCTGAAGCAAAGCCCGCTTTCCCGAGTGTTTATAAGCTTATCAAAGCTCAGCGCATATCCCAATCCCTCGTCCACCAGCAGGGACGCGTTAAAAACCAGATTATAGGTGGCGACCACATGTAAAGAAGCCATGTCCTTTTTAAACCAATCCGCTAAATACTGACTGCTGTTGCGCTGATGCGAGATAATCAGCGGCTTATCCCACAAATCCTCAGGAGAAACAGTCTCCTTTTGGGCCAAGGGCGAATCCCGGCGCATTAAAACTCCCCATATATCTTTAACAGGCAGAGAGATAAAATCATATTTCTGCGTATCTATGCTGCTGAACAGCAGGCCAAAATCAATAAGCCCTCTATCCAGAGATTCCAAAACATATTCCGAATTACCGCTTGAAACGTGGTAATGAATATCAGGGTGCCGGTTCTGTATTTTTTTAGCAACCCTCGCTATAAAGCGGATAGTATCCGTCTCTCCGGCGCCTATATAAACATCCCCCATAATAACCTCGTCCGAACTGGAAATCTCCTTTTCCGTCCTTTGAACAAGTGAAAGTATCTCTTCGGCACGCTTTCGCAGAATCATGCCTTCCTCAGTTAAAATGACTTTTCTGGAACCCTTTGTTCCGCGGATAAGCAGACGTTTACCCAACTCCTCCTCCAGAACCTTAAGCTGAGTAGAAAGCGCGGGCTGAGAAACGTGCAGGCTTTCAGCCGCAGCAGTAATGCTCTGCTCTCTTGCCACGGCCAGAAAATAATGCAGCACTCGCAAATCCATCCGAATCCCTCCATTTATATAAAAATGTATATATGGTCAATCATACATAAATATGCGTCCGTCATGAAATAACACCGTATATATTGGACGCATATTAAATAACGACAGAGGCAGATTTAAGCATTTTAACTCTGCAGCTCAGATAACAGAAAATTTCTTCATTTGCAAAACGAACTGATTAAGCGTACTGAGCTGTACCGATTGGATATAGCTCAGAAAATAAAGAAATTATCCTGTTATGAGAAAATTTGCAAACAGAGGGTATCCTCAGTTTACAAGAAACTACACGTTCAGAAAGCATAAAATTTGTGTCCTGCTGCGTTGCTTTCGCTCCATGTACTGGTAATACTAGTATAACATAAATACTATAAAAATCAATTATGAAAGCTATGTATTAATAAAAATAATATATATGATAACTACCCTCAGTTTACAAGGAAGACGGTCAGAAGGCATAAAATTTGCGTCCTGCTGCGCTGCTTTGATTCCATATACGCCCGATACATTTCTCGTTCGCGCGCTTTACCCGGCGCAGATTTTATGCCTTCTGATTCTGGAGACCTCAAAGAAAAAGAATTCCTTCATTTTCAAGGCAGACGAAGAAGGCGTTACTTATGAGTACGCTGATTGAGGATAACGCAGAAAATAAAGAAATTATCCCGTTTTGAGGCGTGTTGTTCCTTGCAAACTGAGGGTATTTCCATAATAATAACTTATCGTCCACAATAAAATATAAGTATTTGATATTCCTGCATATGTTGATATACTCTAATATTAGCATTGACGTACAAGGCATGCTGTGCTCGGCCATTATACGCCAGCGCTAATTATGGAGAAGCCTTCAAGCAGAAAGCGGCCAATATGGCAATCAGCGCCGAGCAGCTTATTCAAAATCTAAAAGACTCCGGATGCGGCGGCGAAACAGTAAAAGGATATCTAAATTTGGAAAAGGAACATAACTCTAACGCGCAGCTCAAATTGCTTGACCGGCATCGCCGCCTGCTGCTTGACCAAATACATAATGAAGAAAAGCAGATTGCATGCCTTAATTAGACAATACAATCAAAGTACAATGCGCTTTTGCTTAAAAACCCGCCGCGTTCGCTTTGCCGCGCGGTCCTAAAAATACGCCCGGTATGCCTTCTAATCGCGCGCCGTGCGGCCATCAACGGGTTCTCAAGCAAAAATCTCCGACCGCAGAGGAGGAAAATTATTGGGTTTTGCAAGGCGGCAGGACGCAGAAATACCGGGCGTATTTCAAGGACGACAACGCAGCAAAACCCAATAAATTCCCCTCTGCGGCGCATTGTATTTTGATTGTATTGTCTACCTGGTTTATCAAATAAAAAAACGGCGTTATGAGTTTCTAAGTTTACAGCCGTTCGGACATTATTCAGCCAAACAGTTATGGAGGTGTTTTTTAATGAAAATAATACAGAATCAAAGCTTTGACCAGGAACGCGCCCTTTATGGAGAACAGGATATTTTATTAAAAAGCTGCGCCTTTGACGGACCCGCGGACGGAGAAAGCGCGCTTAAAGAATGCTCGGGCGTTCAAGTAGAAAACTGTTTTTTTAATCTGCGCTATCCTTTATGGCACGGTCACGGCCTGATAATTAAAAATTCTCAAATGACCGAGCTTTGCCGTGCAGCCCTGTGGTATTCTGACGGCATTGAAATAAAAAGCTCACAGCTGCACGGCATTAAGGCTTTAAGAGAATGCAGCGAAATAAAAATAACAGATTCGGATATAATTTCCCCTGAATTCGGCTGGTCTTCAAATGATATTAGCATGTCCGACTGCACCGCTCAAGGCGAATACTTTATGCTGCGCGCTTCCCATTTGCGCATTAACAATGTGCGTTTAAAAGGCAAATATTCCTTTCAGTATATTGAGGACGCCCTGTTTGAGAACTGCGTATTTGATACCAAAGACGCCTTTTGGCACGCCAAAAATATCAAAATACGCAATAGCATTATAAAAGGCGAGTACCTGGCATGGTACTGCCAAAACGTTACCTTTGAAAACTGCACCATTACCGGCACACAGCCCCTTTGCTACTGCAAGGGCTTAAAGCTGATAAACTGCCGGATGGAAGGAGCGGACTTTGCCTTTGAGCGTTCGGATGTGCAGGCCTCCATAACGACGCCCATGCTCAGCATTAAAAATCCTCTTTCAGGCTGCATCACGGTACCCGAGGTAAAGCAGATAATTCGGGATATTCCTCAGGCAAAGGGAGAAATAATAGTGTCCAAATCCGGCAAAAATACAAGCGGCTGCTCCTGCGCCCGAACCTTTAGCAATTTATGACTTTAGACAATACAATCCCGGCGCCGCCCGCATCCTATTCTGAATGCGCGTCCCATACGTAAAAAATACTAATTTTTAAATAGAAAGGAGCATTTCTATGAAACCTGTTTTTATCTTTTTTTGCATTTTCATGCTTACTATCTCTTTTACCCTCAGTTTACAAGGAACTGCACGCCTCAAAACGGGAAAATTTCTTTATTTTCTGCGTTATACTCAATCAGCGTGCTCATAAGTAACGCCTTCTTGGTCTGCCTTGAAAATGAAGAAATTCTTTTTCCTTGAGCTCTCCAGAGCCAGAAGGCATAAAATTTGCGCCGGGTAAAGCGCGCTTGAAGGAGAAACGTACCCAAGCGTACTTGGAATCAAAGCAACGCAGCAGGACGCAAATTTTATGCCTTCTGACGGTCTTTTTTGTAAACTGAGGGTACAGCCTGTCAAAATACTCTTTCTCCAACGGCAGCGCAAACTCCAACAGAAGTCTCTGATAAACTCCAAACAGAAAGCGCGGCATCCTAAGCCAGTTCCGCAGGCTTAACCCCCTCCACAGGCGCAGCAAATACCCAAACTAACCAAAATACCCATGAATCCGAACCCTCTTCGTCAGCAAATGAAGCGGGCATCTTAGTAGCGTATTTTTCCTGCACAGGCAACACACGCACAATAGCTGAATACGCAGCTGATATCCTAGGCTCAGACATTTATGGAATAATTCCCGAACAACCCTACGCACAGGAGGTTCTGGATTATTCAGTTTCCTCTTCCCGCGCTTCTATGGAACAGAGCGATTCCGAAGCCCGGCCGGCAATTCCCGGAAAAATTCAAAATATACATGAATACGACGTAATTTAATAGGATATCCTATTGGGTGGGGAGACGCGCCCAGAATTATAAGCACTTTTTTAGGGAGCTGTGATTTCAGCGGCAAACGTCTGATACCCTTTTACACCTCTGGAAGCAGCGGAATAGGCTCCAGCGTGGAAAAGCTGCACGCCCTCTGTTCTAATTCAGCAGTATGGGAAAACGGCATGCGCTTCAGCGCCCAAAGCAGTCGTAACGACATATCCGCATGGCTTTTGGATTTAGGTTTGCTCTAAAATAGTCAGTAATAATATGGTTTGAATTGTAAAAAAAGTATTGTATTTTTGTTAAGATTAGCACTCGCCTCTTGACATTGCTAATTTTCAGAATATAATATAATTGTACTTAAAAAAGCAGACGATATGTCCAGAATGCAATGCGCCGCGGAAGCGGAAAATTTTTGCTTGACTCATCGACGGCTGCATAGGCGCGCAGTCAAGGACACGCCCGGGAGTCTAAGGACTACGCGGCAAAGCGGATATATCAGATATTCTCAGCAAAACGCATTATGCTCTGACCGCATCGCCTGCATATTAAAAACGGAAACTTAACTGCCGCTGCGAAATTATTCCACAGCAACAGCAAGCTGCAACGAATGGAGGAATGATTTATGTTGCCGAGTATTTTTGGTGAAAACTTATTTGATGAAATGTTTGACGAGGCCTTTGATATGGTCCCCTCTTTAAACCGTCACAATCCGCTTTACGGAAAACACGGAAAAAATCTTATGAAAACAGACGTAAGAGAGACGGACGAGAGCTATGAGCTGGATATTGATTTGCCCGGCTTTAAGAAAGATGAAATAAGCGCTCAGGTTGCAAACGGCTATCTGACCATCAGCGCTCAAAAGGGGCTGGATAAAGATGAAAAGGATAAGAAAGGCCGCTATATCCGGAGAGAACGTTATATGGGCCAATGCAGCAGAAGCTTTTATATCGGTGAAGATATAAGAGAGGACGAGGTTTCGGCTAAATTTGAAAACGGTATTTTAAAACTTGTAATTCCTAAAAAGGAAACAAAAAAACTGCCGGGCAGCCGTCATATCGCTATTGAATAATTTATAAGGGCCGGCAAAAAAGAGCAAAGCTTGTATAGACAATACAATTAAAGTACAATGCGTTTTTGCATAAATGCCCGCTGCGTCCGCTTTGCTTAGAAGTCCTTAAAATACGCCCGGCATGTCCTCAATCGCGTGCCGTGCGGCCGTCAACGGGCTCTTAAGCAAAAATCTCCGACCGCAGAGAAGGATAAATTTTCGGTTTTGCAAGGCGGCAGGGCACAGAAATACCGGGGTATTTCAAGGACGACAACGCGGTAAAACCGAATAATTCATCCTCTCGGCGGCGTATTGTACTCTGATTGTATTGTCTAGATGCCGCCACGCGATAAAAATGTTATTTACAGCATATAAAAATGTACTGCGGATAGGACAGAATTACAGCTAAAAGACTAATAACGGGAAAAACCTTTTACGGTTTTTCCCGTTATTTTTTGCCGATATTAATATATTCCGGCCCCCGTGTCTTGCTAATCAGCGCTTAGGCGGCGGAATTTCCGCCGCCTAAGCGCTGATTATATTATAATAATTACCTCGTGCGCTTTTTATTTTTATAAACTCCTATAATGCCCAGCGAAGCGGAGCAGACCAGCATTAACGCGGCCCACAGCATTGTATTAATACTGTCTCCCATCTGCGGAGTATCCGTGTTTCCTGAATTATAAGGAATTTCAGCGGTTTCCTTATAGCCGCATACCGAGCATATATGCTCTTTTACGCCTTGTTCAGCCGCCGTGGCCTCCTTTAGCACAATCCAATCGCCAAAAGTATGCTCAGGCTTGACCACAGCATTTATCGTCACGCTGTTGCCGGCGGCGTCAGAAGCGGCAATCTCATATTGACCGGCCGGCAAAACATAAAAACCGTCTTTAAGGATTACAGTCTGCCCGTTTGCCGTTACGTCTCGCAGATTTTTATCTATTACCTGAAACCTTGCTTCCAGGCAATATACCATCCCGTCTTTAATGCCCTCGATAACCGGGATTAAAGTATCCACTCTCAGCGGTTTTACGTTAACGGCTACGGCGCCATTTGTATAGTCCTCCATGTCAGAACGCAGCAGGTACTCAAAATCACCGTCATATTCGTCCAAAAGAATAGGCTCTGTGCTCCATGTTTTTCCGCCGTCAATACTGATGGAATGACCTTCAGGAGGAGCAACCGCCACGCTTGAGGAATACCAGTTATCCTCTCCATCAGGCTGCTCGGGGGAAAATACAGCTTCAGCTATATACTCCTGAATTTCAAAGGTATAATTCCCCTCTGCAAATATCAGCTGATAATTTGGATTATTAACGGCTAAGGTTCCCTTTGTAAATATATATGCGCCAATCTCTTCCCCCGCTTCTCTTTCCAGACGTCCAATTATCTCCGCACCGCAATCTTCGGACAGAGTATATTCAAAAACGGGATCCTGCTGGCCAAAATACTTTTTCTGACCCTCCTTAGGCGTTACGGTAATAGTTTTAGGCGTAACGGTTATCCCCGCCGGTACTGCTATGGAGGCGATATCTCCGTTATCCGCCTTTACGGCGGTTATTTCAAGATAGTAATAATAATTCCCCGCGTCCTTCCCAGTCGGAATAGAATACTCATTATCTATTGCGCCTTGGATTGGACGTCCGTTCTCCGACTGCCCCTGAGCGTCCGCCTCGTACCATTGATAGGTATAAGTATATCCTTCCTGTTCGTCCACCGAGGCAATAAAGCCCGCCTGGTCATAACCGTATTCCACAGTAATATCCTCAATAGAAACCGCAGGAATTTCAGCCGGAGCGGATGTAACGATATCAAACCGATAAGCGGTATTTACCGTCCTTTCGGAATCAGCACCTATAACCGTGCTTGCCGATTTGTAAAAAAGCTTCCATTGTCCGCCCGTCTTAGGTATATAATATCCGTATACTTCCAACAAATAATACCCGTCGCCGTAATCTTCGCCCGAATAATTGCCGGCAGATGTTCTCTCATGTTCGGATCCGTTAATCGTAATGGTATTTGTTACATCGGGATTATCCCATAAATTATATCTTCCGAAGCCGGGTTCTTTCATCCGCGGGCCTTCAGAGCCGCCCTTCCATACATCAGTCCACTTATATTCAAATTTTACTTTTACATCCGCGTCCTCAGCATTTTGGATGGGATGAGAAACCTGTACTCCGATTAAATGCTCTTTATCGTTAGAAAGAGTGAGCTTGGGATATGTATTTTCAGTTTTAATTACATTCCCGTCCACGATAAATTCAATGGTTGGATTCTGCAAAACAAAGCTCGCAGTCAAATATAAATGGTCTCCATCCGGCTTTAAAATTGTTTCCGCCGTCAAAAGTTTATCGTTATACGTCCAGCCGCTGTCATAGCCGACGGGCGCGTTTTCCGCCTCGGCCTCCGGAATCTGATATTGCTCATTTACCGCCCACGACCCTTCGGCATTTTTGCAGACATTAACCGGCTGTCCATAAAGCTTTGGCTGAGTAACAGCATCTGTATCATAACCATAATGCAGCGTAAATTCATAAGTCAGCGAGTTCTTATATGAATTGGAACCTCCCGGCTTGAATGTGTTTTTAGCAGCGGAATTATTAAAAACAGTCAGCCGGTTTCCCAGCCCATATTTATTAGTGCTGTCAGAAAACGCCTTACCGTCGTACTTGCCCGCGTCGTCTGTCTTTACAATAATAGTGGTAATAGAGGGGGTATAGTTGAATACCTCGCTTCCTACATAAATAACTGAAGCCGGGATTGTAACGGCTGTGCCTGCGGGCAGTCCTGTGCATTTATAGAAGCTCTGATTGCCTATTACCTCCAAAGACTCGGGAAGCTCAAACGCCGATTGAGAGCCTGAACCTGCCGTGTGTACAAATTGCATACTGGAACAGCCGTAAAAGACGCTCCCGCTGCTTTGGCTTCCTATATTTTTCAGGGTTGACGGAAGAACCACCCCCGTAATGCCGGTGCATCCTTTAAATGCATTCTTTCCTATCGTTTCAACCTTTGTCTTAGATAAATCAAGCACGCCCTCCACAGGACAACCCATGGCCGCTTGTTCGCCTATTGTCGTTAGATTGCCCGCATTTGAAAAATCAATGGCTACAATTACGTATTTGTCCGTATATTTTTTATCACCGTCATAATTATAATTAGTGATACACCCTCTTTTCTGTTTTTCATTTGACCAGCTATCTCTGAATCCATCGTTATAAATGGCGGTTACGCTGTTTGGAATTTCGACTGATAAAAACAGCTTTTCCCCCTCCGGATTGTTTTCTTCAAACCAGCTCTTTGAAATACCGTAGTACACTCCGCCTTCAATGACCATAGCGTCAAACGGAACCGCAATTAAATTTTCTTCAGTCAGACCGCTTGCAAATACCGCAGGATACGCCAGGCTAAGCATCATGCATAAGACCAGCATAAAGCTCAGCAAGCGCTTCTTAATAAAACCCATTCTTAATTCCTCCTAAATTTCTCAGACTTTTACCTTCCGGCCCATGCACAACATAATCCGCATTATGTTGCAGGCAGCTAATATCGGAGGCAGTTAAAAAATATACAGCTGATAATATAAAAACCGCTCAGATAGGCGGTTATAACATAATCCGCATTATGTTGTACAATCAGTTGTAAAAAAGCGCTCGCAGCTAAACCGCGAGCGCTGGCAAGCCAAAATGGATATGATAAATCAAACCTTTTCATTTTCAGCTTTGAAAAGGCTTATTAGTGCTGTGTTAAATAAGCAGTAATCATGCAAATTTTGTATTTTGACTTTAAAAGGCTTGCAATATTATCTTATTTATGATATTCTTTATTATGTATTGTTGTGTTGTTTGGAGCAAATGGCCAAGAATATACAACATAATGCGGATTATGTTATAACCGTCTATTGGGACGGTTCTTATATTATAAGCCGCATATTTTCCAATTGCTTTCGGTGTTCGTCGCCGGTAGCGATAATATAAACGCGAGTAGTATTGATGCTGCTATGACCCAGTATATCGGCAAGCTTTGCTATATCCTTTTGAATGCCGTAAAAGGTACGGGCAAATAAATGACGCAGATTATGCGGAAACACCTTCTCCGGATTTACCCCCGCCTGCTTGCAAAGGCCTTTCATTTCCCGCCAGATATTAGTGCGGCTCATAGGTTTGCCGCTTCGAGTAATAAATATTGCGCCTGCGCGAATTTTCTGCGACTTTATATAACGAAGCAGCTTCTGTCGCAATTCCTTAATAATAAATACCGTGCGTGTTTTTCCCTTTAATGAAACAACCGCCTTGCCGCATTCAGCCGCTTCCACAGTTATATATTGTAGCTCGCTGACACGGATACCCGTTCCGCAAATGGTTTGAATCAGCAGATTAAGTCGTTCATTGCCTTTTCCTTTGGCAGCATTCACTAGACGCATATATTCCGCTTTTGTCAATTCCCTTTCCTCCGGACAGTATATCTGCCGCTGAAATTTAATGAATTTAACACGGCAGTCAAGCCAATTTAAAAACAAAAACAGGCTGTTTAGGGAAGCCAGCATGGAATTAACGCTCCTCGCGGCATAGTTTTGGGAAAGCAGCCTGCCTTTGTAAGCTATAACCGTCTCCTTAGTTACGGCCGCGCCATTTTGATATAATGCGAATGCGCGCGCGTCGCGCAGATATTTTTCTACGGTATTTTTGCTCTTTTCTTCACTTTTAAGATATTCGGAAAACTCCTCAATAATTTTTTCTGTTAGAATTCTTTCTTCCAAAATATTTACCTCCGGATACCCTAAATTGACAAGGGGATACACGCCTCCAGCGGCCTGGTTTCGGCATTTTCTGCGTCATCGTCAATGGGTGTGCTTTCAGTACACGGAGTGAAAAGCAACACAGCAGGACACTCAAACAGCCCCGTCCTGACCGTATATGCCCTTGTCAATTTAGGGTACTTATTAGATAATATAATCAGAATACAATGCGAGGTCAGCAAAGCTATTTGCCGCGCAGTTATTAAGCAAATAATCCTGATATTTCCGTTTTCCGCCGCCCGGCAAAGCTAAAAATACAATTTTCGGCTTGCTGAACTTTTGCCATAAATACCGCTGCGCCGCGTTAAATATGCGCAGCTTAACGCATACTGTATAAACCGGAAAACTGCCCGGCAAAGCAGATGCGCCGGATATTTCCTTTAAAAACGCATTGAGCTTTAATTATATTGTCTATATTATTTTACCCGAAAAGCATGATTTTCATTGAAACCGCGAATTTAGAGCAAACTACAAATCCCATAACGCCTTTTACAGCATAAAAAAACGGCGCGGCTTCTAAGAGGAGCCGCGCCGTTTTCACGCCCATATTTGCTTATGCCGTCTTGGCCAAAGCAGGCTTTTACATTCTCTAAGCGTTTATACAGCCAACAGGAGTATATCCCGCCTCAGTCACCGCTTCATTTAAAGCGGAGTCGGGCACTTCCTTATTTAAAACAACGACCGCCTGCTTATCCTCCAGGCTGACCTCAACCGACTGCACGCCGTCAACTGCCGCTAACGCCTTGCGCACATGCTCCTGGCAATGAGCGCACATCATTCCGTCTACCTTAATTATTTTTTTCATAGTCATATCTCCCTTTTTATCCGCCTGTTCAGCGGTTATTTGCTCCTGTTCCGGAATAGCGCTTTCATTCTCCTTTACAGCCGCAGTACGGCCTTTATCCTTAAAAAAGCGCAGTCTCAGGGCATTGGCTACAACGCACACCGAGCTCAGGCTCATTGCCGCCGAGCCTATCATAGGACTAAGCCGCAGCCCAAAGGCGGGGAAAAGCGCGCCCGCCGCCAGAGGAATACCCAGAATATTATAAAAGAACGCCCAAAACAGATTCATATGAATATTGCGCACTACCGCCCTGCTTAGCTGCACAGCCGAAGCTACGTCTTCAAGCGAATCCTTCATAAGCACCACGTCAGCCGACTCAATAGCAATATCCGTTCCCGCGCCTATAGCTATGCCCACATCGCTTCGAGTAAGAGCGGGAGCGTCGTTAATACCGTCTCCTACCATAGCAACTTTATGCCCCTGCTCCTGAAGCGCCCGGATATGCGCCTCCTTTTGAGTAGGCAGCACGTCGGTTATCGCCTCGGAAATATTCAGTTCCTTTCTAATGGCCTCGGCAGTTATCCTATTATCCCCCGTAAGCATAACTACTCTTAGGCCCATCTGCGCAAACCGCTTTATAGCCGTTCTGCTGGATTCGCGTATAGTGTCCGCCACGGCGATTATTCCTAAGAGCTCGCCGCCGCAGGAAAATATAAGAGGAGTTTTTCCCTCCTGAGCCAAAGCACGGGCCTTTTCAAGCGCCGCAAGAGAATCCCCGCCGTCAAATAATCCGTTCTCCTCCATAAAGGCGGCATTGCCGGCCAAAATTTTCTTTCCATCTATATAAGCCGTTATTCCGCGGCCTGAAACCGCCTCAAAGCTCTCAGCCGCCAAAAGAGACAGTCCCTCCTGCCCGGCCTTTTCCACAATTGCCTGAGCTAAAGGATGCTCGCTTCCTCTTTCAGCCGAAGCAGCCGTAATTAAAAGCTTTTCGCGCGTAATCCCGCCCAGCGGTATTATGTCGGTAACTGCCGGACTGCCTGAGGTTATAGTACCCGTTTTATCCAAAACTATAGTATCAATATTATGCAAATTTTCCAGACTTTCCGCCGACTTTATTAAAATGCCCATTTCCGCGGCTTTACCCGTACCTACCATAATAGCCACAGGGGTAGCCAGGCCAAGCGCGCACGGGCAGGAAATTACCAGCACTGAAATCGCGTTGGAAAGCGCAAACTCAAAATTCTCACCCGCAATAAGCCATATAACGGCCGTTACAGCAGCAATAGCAATAACAACGGGCACAAACACGCCGCTCACCTTATCGGCCAAACGCGCTATTGGAGCCTTTGAATTGCTTGCCTCGTCCACAAGACGGATAATTTGAGAAAGCGTCGTATCCTCGCCCACCTTTGAAGCTTTGAATTGAAATGTTCCGTTTTTATTTATTGTAGCTGAGATAACCGAATCTCCCGGATTTTTTTCCACAGGTATGCTCTCGCCTGTTATTGCAGCCTGGTCCACATAGCCGCGCCCCTGAACGACAATTCCATCCACAGGTATTCCCCCGCCCGGGCGTACTACAACTATATCCCCCGCCGCAACCTGCTCGGCAGGCACCTCAATTTCCACGCCGTCTTTAATAATAACCGCCGTTTTAGGCGCAAGATCCATAAGCTTATCCAGAGCCTGGGAGGTCTTGGATTTGCTTCTGGCTTCAAGATACTTGCCTACCGTCACCAGCGTTAAAATCATGGCAGCCGATTCAAAATACAACGCATGCGCATACTCATGCACCACAGCCATGTCCCCGCGTCCAAAGCCATAAGCCATGCGGAACATGGCAAAAAGCCCGTAGATAAGGGACGCGCCCGAGCCTATAGCCACCAGCGAGTCCATATTGGGAGCGCCGTGAAAAAGCGCTTTAAAGCCAAATTGATAAAAACGTCTATTGATAAAAATTATAGGTACGGTTAAAATCAATTGAGCCAAAGCCGAAATCAGCGCGTTCTGCGTTCCGGTTAATATGGACGGAACAGGCAGCGAGAGCATATCGCCCATAGCTATATACATCAGAGGCACAAGCAGAATAACCGAATACAGCAGCCGTTTTTTCATTCCCTGGCGCTCTGATTCGGCGCGCTCCTTCCTTGAAAGCCATTCTCCTTTAAAGCCCTCAGCCTTCTTAAGCTCCTTTTCCATATTGGACGCATTGTAACCCGCGGCCTGGACGGCATTTATTATATTTTCAGGCTTCAGCCTGCTCTCGTCATATAAAACAGTCATACTGTTAGCCAGCAAACTGACGTTTACGTCCTCTACGCCCTCCAGCTTTTTAACGCAGCGTGTTACGTTGGCCTGACAGGCCGCACAGGTCATTCCGGTAACATTATATTTTTCTGTCTTCACCATATCACCTACCTGAATTTATTATAATTAATTTTCCAAAGTTTACAACACATTTTTGCGCTGTGCTGTTTTTCAGTCTAAAACTAGTCTGTTTCTTTCATAGAAAATTCAGTTATCCCAGACTAACCGCTTATATTTTAACCCCATCCGCAATGCTACGTCAAGCAAAAACAGCTTAAACAGCACGGATATTCTTAGACAAGCCATGATTTTTATATCTATCCTGCGAAAAAATATGCTCTGACGCATGGCAAGACAGAAAAAACAGGAAGCGCCGCCTATACCCGCAGCGCACCCTGTTTCTGCAATAATACTGTTTTTTAAATTAAACCGGCTTTATTCTGATACCGTCTTACCAAAGCTCATCCTTTAATAGCGCCGCGCCCCTGAAAATCTTTCGCCTGCCGCAATTCTTTAAAACGCCTGCTTTATCTAATTTTCGCGGCATGCTGTATATTGCAGATTTCATTCCTGCTCAAGCGCTTTTCGCTTAGGCCTTATATTTTCCTCCTCAGCCGGCTCTTTAGCCTTACGTTTTACAACCGTTTGGCCTATAGTATGGTTTTCCACTTCCCTGACTTCAATAATAAGCTCCTCGCTTTCGCATTTAAAGCGCTCCCCGTCATTGGGCACCCGGTCTATCATGCCGCAGATATAACCGCTGAAGGTATCATATATATCCACAGGCAGCTGGACGTCGAGCGCTTCAGCCACATCGTCCAGAGGCGCGCAGCCCTGTATGCTCCATTCGTCCTCTTTAAGCTGCTCGATATCAGACGGCTTTGGAGGGGCGTTCATTTCATCCAATTCGCCCACCAGGGATTCCATAATATCATGCAGCGTAATTATACCTGTCAGACCGCCGTATTCGTCTACAACCACCGCAAAATATGTACGGCTCTCCTTCATTCTGCGGAAAAGTATATTAGCCGCCATAGTTTCGGGCACAAACAACGGAGTCTGCATAGCATGAGCTATTAAATTATCCCGGCTTCGGTCGTTCATGCGGAAATAATCTCTAGTATCCAATATGCCTATTACATCGTCCATAGTCTTATCGCAGACCGGATAAAAGGTATGCCTGTTTTCAAATATGGTTTTCGCCCACTGACTATCGTCGTCCTCCATATGCAGCGCGACTATTTCGCGGCGATGAGTGCAGAGCTCCTGCACGTCGGTATCATTAAATTCAAAAACATTTTGAATAATCTCGTTTTCCTCAGCCTGAATAGTACCCTGCTCGTTGCCCTCTAAAAGCAAGCCGCGGATTTCCTCTTCAGTAACCTTTTCGTCCTCCTCCTCAGGATTTATACGCATAAGCCGCAGTATTCCGTTAGTAGATACGGTAAGCAGCCAAACCAGAGGAGCGCAAATCTTGGAAACGCCGTAAAGCACGCCCGACATGCCCAGGGCTAGGGATTCGGCTTTTTTCATGGCTATACGCTTAGGAACTAGTTCTCCGAAAACAAGAGAAAAATATGAAAGAATAAGAGTGATAATTATAATACAGATTGTTTCCAGAACTCCCGCAGAAATGGGGACTCCCGCCGCCAGCAGAGCCGCTGCCATAGGCTCGGCAAAATTATCTGCGGCAAACGCGCTTTGCAGCAGGCTGGCTAAGGTTATAGCCACCTGTATAGTGGCTAGGAAGCGGGCCGGCTGCTTGGTAAGCTTATTAAGACGCTTAACCCTCTTATCCCCTTCGGGCGCAAGCTTTTTAAGCTTGACCTCGTTTAAGGAAATGACAGCTATTTCCGCGCTGGCAAAAGCAGCGTTTATAAAAATAAGCACAATTAAAAGAATAACAGACGACAACACAATAATTCCTCCAAAAATAGTATGCCCAATTTAAAAGGGCGTTAAAGCATTTTCCCAAAAAATAAAGGGATTCCAGGCCCTTTCCCATTACCCGCGGAAAGGGGCCGAAATCAATGCATAACGCTACACGGAACTACTGTGTTGCGGCATTTTTCGTGATTACAATCAGGGCCGTCGTCCATGTAAGAAACCACCTCCATAATAAAAACAGATTATGATAATAGAGTATAGCACACAACCATATAAAATTCAATAAATATTTGTAAATTTTTTCGCTTCAAATATACAGATAAAAAAGCGCAGTCAGGGAACGGAAAAGCTCAATATCTAAAAAGCCGCCAACAGAACCAAGTCAGGAAGCGGAAAATTTCAATATCTAAAAGCCGCCGGCAGAACCAACCGGCCCAAACAGCCTGCTTGCAAAACAGAGTGCGAAGCAGAGGCCGAACCGGAAGCTTGGCCGGGCCGAGACCGAACAAAAAAGGCGGCTCTTGACGGCGCTTCCGCGCCGCCCCGGCGGGCCTTAGCAGGCGCGCCGGGGGCATGCCCGCTTTAAAAAGCAGGCATGCTCAAGAGCCGCCCCCTATTTGCGCCTAAAATTAGATTAAACCCGCTGAAAAGTATAAACGCCTAGCCGGAAATTACATATCCCGGCGCCCCTGCATCGCCCTTGAAAGAGTAACCTCGTCTATATATTCCAGCTCGCCTCCGATGGGAATACCGTATGCTATGCGCGTTACCCTTACGCCCAGAGGCTTAAGCAGCCTGGCCAGATAAAGCGCTGTAGCGTCTCCCTCCACGTCCGGATTAGTAGCCAGAATGACCTCTTGAATGCCCCCCTGCGAAATGCGCTCCAAAAGCTGCTTTATTTTTAATTGCTCCGGCCCTATGCCGTTCATCGGAGATATGGTTCCGTGCAGGACATGATAAACTCCGCGGTAATCGCGCATGCGCTCCATGCTTATAACATCGCGCGGGTCGCGCACTACGCACACGGTGCTCTTATCCCTGCCCTCGTCTCGACATATGGAGCAAATGTCCTCCTCGCAGAAATTTCCGCATATCTGGCAGTATTTTACCTTTTCCTTCACACTCAGGATTGCCTCGGATAATTCCTTTACGTCCGCTTCAGGCATATCTATAAGATGATAAGCCAGTCTAAGCGCCGATTTGCCGCCCACTCCAGGCAGCTTGGACAGCGCGTTGACTGCTCGCGCCAAAGGTTCGATATACATGCTCAAAATTAAAACATACCTCCCATGCCGCCGGTTATCCGGCCCATGCGCTCGCCGTGAGCTTCCTCAGCCTTGGCTAAAGCCTCCTTAACCGCCGCAGTAATCGTATCCTCCAGCAGCTCTATATCCTCCGGGTCCACAATAGCGGGATTAATCTTTATGGAGACTATTTCCTTAAGCCCCGTTACCGTACAGCTCACCATACCGCCGCCCGCGCTGGCCTCAATCTGCATTTGGCCCAGCTCCTGCTGCGCCTGTTCCATATCCTGCTGCATCTTCTGAGCCTGCCTCATAAGCTGCTGCATATTTCCTCCGCCAAAACCTCCAAAACCGCCTTTTGCCATAATTCATTCCTCCGAATCTTTAAAATGTATATTTTCTTCTCCAAATATATCTATTATATTTGCGATAAGCTCATCCTGCTCGTTTTTTTTAGGCTCGGACGCCGTTTGTTCGGTACGCACGGCTAATTTTTCACCCGTAAGCGCCTCCAATTCCTTAGCTATAGCCTCCGCCTTGCCGCTGATAAATTTCATCTTGCTCTCATGCTCTGGAGCAAACATAATTATATATGCGTTATCCTGCCTGCGTCCTCCTTCAGCGCTTTTAAGCGTCATATAAACAGGCATGGCGTTTTTGCGCATTCTTGCCAGCAGCGCCTCCCAAAGCTCGCTCTGGGAATCCGGTTCTGCTTCGTTTCGCGCCGAAGAGGCTTTTTTTACTGCAGGCCCCGCTTTAGCGGAATCAGCCCTAGCCTCCTTTGCCGGCCGCGGAATTCCTGAGGAAGGCTCAATACCCGGTTGGTCTCCCCGCCGCCCCGATTGACCCGCCTGGGCCATAGCCGCGGCGCCCTCCATCTTAAGACGGTCCAATTCCTTTTCCAGGGATGAAAGCCTGTCCCTAAGCGCCGAGGCGTCCTCCTCCAGCCTGGGCGTACAGATTCTGGCCATAACTGCGCTTAGGATAACCCTGGGCCGCGAATGCTGCTTAAGCTCGCTCTCCGCCTGAGCCAGCAATTCTATCGCGCGCATCAGTCTGTCCGAGTCGGAGCGCTCTCCCTGGAGACACAGCCTTTTGGCGATATCCTCAGGCAAAGCCTTTAACGCCTCCCTGCCTGCAAGCTTGGCCGTAAGCACATCTGAAAGATGACTCATAATATCTCTTATAAATACGCCTATATCCCCGCCGCCGTCGATAAGCTGAGCGCAGGAGTCCAGCGCGCCTTTTACATCCGAATCTATCAGCGCTTCGGCGCATTTAAACATAAATTCTCTGTCCGCCGTGCCTAAAATGCTTACGACGTCCTCGTATCCCACCTTATCCCCGCAATAGGATAAGCACATATCGGCTATTGACAGCGCGTCTCTCATTCCTCCCTCGGCCGACCGGGCTATCAGCTCTACCGCCTGAGGCTCAAAGCTGGCGCCGCTTGCCTTAAGCACCTTTTCAAGATAACCGCTTATATCCGAAACGCTTATGCTCTTAAAATTAAAGCGCTGACATCTGGAAAGAATAGTGGCCGGAAGCTTATGCACCTCGGTAGTAGCCAGAATAAACACCGCATGCTCAGGCGGCTCCTCAAGAGTTTTCAGCAGCGCGTTAAACGCGCCCTGCGAAAGCATATGCACTTCGTCTATTATATACACCTTATATTTCCCCACCGCAGGCGGGAAAACTATATTCTCCCTGAGCGCCCGTATCTCGTCCACACCATTATTGCTGGCGGCGTCCATTTCAACAATGTCCATCGCCTCTCCCCTAAGAGCGGCGCATACCTCGCATTTACCGCAGGCGTCGCCCTCCTCTGGCTCGGGACAGTTTATCGCGCGCGCAAAAATTTTAGCCATGCTGGTCTTGCCCGTGCCGCGCGGTCCGGTAAAAAGATAAGCGTGCGCTATATGGCCCGAAGCTATCTGCGCCCTTAGCGTGCGCACTATAACCTCCTGCCCTACTACGTCACGGAAAAATTCAGGCCGCCATTTTCTGTAAAGCGCCTTATAGCTCATTAAAAACTCCTTTTAGCTCATAATCTAGTAAACAGCCGAATATACTTTCTATAGTAACGGCAGGCCATGCCAAGGAGGCGTACCGCTTGAAGATAAAAAGAATTTTTCGACCCAGATACATATATATACTGCTGTTTGCCGCTTTTATTATACTCTCAATCTGCCGCTCCCAAACAGTACTTAAGGGCGCGGCGGATATTATCCTGCTTTGGGCAAAAGCTGTGCTGCCCGCGCTGCTTCCCTTTTTTATAGCCTCCCAGGCACTCCTTCTTTTAGGCTGCGCGCCCGCTTTCGGCAAAATACTCAAGCCCCTTATGCGCTTTATGGGCATGCCCAAAGCAGGGGGCTATGCTCTGGCCATGAGCCTGTTATGCGGTTACCCCACAGGCGCGCGCATGTGCGGAGAGCTTTATAATCAAAAATATATCTCCCTCTCTCAGCTTAAACCGCTGAGCGTGCTCTGTCACAGCTCAGGCCCGGTATTTATTACAGGCAGCGTAGCCGCCGCCATATTGGGGGCGCCCGAATTAGGCCTGCCCCTGCTTATTATACATTATCTAGCCTGCCTTTTTACCGGCTCTCTATACGGCTTGTTTTCGCCGGCCGCCTCCCGGCAGGACATAATCCAGACGGAAGAAATTGTCTCTTCCATAGGAGAAATTATGCGCAGAAGCATACTCTCCTCTATTAAAGCCATACTCTCAGTAGGCGGATATATGCTCCTTTTCGGAGTAATAATAGCGCTGGCTGATGATTTCGGGCTTTTAAACGGCTTAGCCGGAGGAATAATTGCCGGTATAATGGAAATGACCAACGGCATAAGCCGCCTAAGCGCGCTGGGACTGCCCCTTGAAAGCCTGCTCCCTATATGCTCTTTCCTTTTAAGCTTTTCCGGACTTTCCATATGCATGCAGGCGCTGGCCTTTCTGCCTAAGGAAATAAGCCCTCTCTTTTTTATCGGGGCCAGGGCCGCCGCCGCCGGCTCAGCCTATATTTTATGCAGGCTGTATATAATCTGCGGCAGTCTTATTCCGCCTCTAGCCGCCGCTATTACTGCCGCAGCTCTACTTTCGCTTATAAGAAGAGGACTTATTTCTCGAACTGGTCGCGGGACTGCTTCACCTGGTCGGCATACCTGAGCAGATATTTTTCCAGCTCCTGAAGCAATTCCTTGGCATAAGCCTTGGCGCCTAAACGTATTTCCTTAGCGTTCTGTTTAGCGCTGGTTACGATATTAGCGGCCTCCTGCTCGGCCTTTCTATAAATTTCTGTTTCCTTGACCAGCTCCGAGGCCTTTTTCTGAGCCTCATCCAGATACTGCTGCGCTTCATTTTCAGCGTCCACCAATATCTGACGGCGCTCCTTCATAATATTAGCCGCCCTTTCCAATTCAATAGGCAGGGTATCCTTAATGTCGTCTAAAAGGTCCAGACATTTATCGGCGTCCACTAGGTGCTTTGATGTAAAAAGCCCCTTTTTAGCCCCCTCTAATTCCTCAGAGAGCATATCCAGCATTTCGTTTACCGTCATTTGTCCAATCCTCCTCTATTTTTTTAAAAGCCTCTGCTTGACGTAATCATGAATAACGGCAGGCACCATGGAGGAAATATCCCCGCCCAAGCTGCCTATTTCCCGAACCATGGACGAGCTTAAAAAGCTGTTGTCGCTACTGGTCATAAGATATACCGCCTCTATATTTTTGTCCAGACGCTGATTTAGCATAGCATACTGCAATTCATATTCAAAATCAGATACGGCCCTAAGCCCGCGCAGAATAAAGCCTGCTTTTACATTACGCACATAGTCTACCAAAAGCTCCTCCGAGCTGTCTATTATAACGTTATCCAGCCCTGCGGTAACCTGACGGAGCATATCCTTTCTCTCCTGTACGCTGAAAAACTGCCGCTTATTATGATTATTCAGGACAGCCACTATCAATTCGTCAGTCATGCGGCTGGCCCGCTCTATGAGGTCGTAGTGCCCGTTAGTAACCGGGTCAAAGCTGCCTGGATATACAAGTCTCTTCATATTCAATCCTCCAAAAACGCAAGCAGGGTTACCGCCCGGCGCCCGTAATTGCGCTGCTTTATTATTTTTTGTCCGTCTAAGGGCGGAAGCTCTTCCCGCCTGTCATGCTCAAGCACCAGCACCCCGCCCTTTTTTATTAAAGGGCCCGCCTGAGCAATTATATCCTTATAATAACCGCCTTCATAAGGAGGGTCGGCAAAAATAATGTCAAAGGCCGCCCCTTCCGACTGCAAGGTTCTAAGCGCGCTTTTAAAATCCCCTTTGATAATCCTCGGACTAATTTTAAACATGGAAATATTCTTTAAAAGCGCATCGGTATTTTTATCGATAAACACAGCCTCCGCCGCGCCCCTGGAAAGCGCCTCCAGGCCAATTTGGCCCGTACCTGCAAAAATATCCAGCACGCTTGAATTATATATCCTCGCCTGCAGCATATTGAAAACCGCTTCCTTGACCATTTGAGCCGTAGGCCGGATATCCCTGCCCTCTGGGCATATAAGCCTGCGCGAGCGCCACTGTCCTCCTGAAATATTCATGCTTTTCCGCCGTCCGGGGTAATTTCAGCATCGCCGTTTTTGCCGGACATACTTTCCATACCGCCGGCTTGTCCGCGCCCGCCGTCCAAAGAAGCCTCTTCTCCATTTGTTTCATGAACGCCGTTTGAGAAAGCCTTCTCATCATTAGCGCCGGCTTGCCCGCCGCAGGGCGCGTCCTCAGCATTAATATCAGCTTGAACCGAATTGTCCTTAAATTGCCCCGAATGTGAAAAATACTTCTTGATAGTATGCTCCGGATACAATTTCTGCTGCTGCTTATTGCCCAGGATATAGCAGATGCCCGCCGTAACAATATAAAGCACTATGGGGATAATAAACATATAAGGCATTACGTTGCTGTTAGCCGTCATAAGCTTAAAATACTGAGCCGCTCCGTCCCCCAGCGGCATAAAGAAGGTAGGATATATTATGGGGTCGGCTACCGTCGCAAGCCTTAAAAACGGCGCATACGGAATAAACGAAAGATACAGAACCGAGTATAGAAGCTGTATTCCCAGAGGCACTCCCTTTTCCCAGCCGTGAAAGGTGCCGCACATATAAATCACCCATACCGCAATATAGGGCAGCATGGCAAAAAATCCCGAAATAAAGCCTTTACCCGTAAAAAAGCGTTTGGAATCATACGGACGGGCATTGCCGTCCCCCCGCTTTAAGTAATTAAGCGTGGCCTTGCAGTCGTCCGCGCCCTTGCGCGAAGAATTATCCCAAACAACCCCTAAAGTAAAGCCAATAAATATAAATCCAGCCACGGCGCATATTGCAAAGCCCACCTGCGCCGAAAGCAGCAGAGAAAGAGTTATAATGCCCAAAAACGAAACGGCTAAATTAACAAAAAACAGCTTTACCGAAAATTTAATAGTATCCTTTATCATTTTTAGTACCTTTCATGCGCGCACGGCGTCCAGATATGAGTTTCGGTTATAATTTTATCCAGGGGCGCGTCAGAAGGCTTAACCTCCATCCGTCCGTCGTACTGGCATTCAAAAGCCGCGCCCAAACGAAAAGCGCCCGTGCGGACAAGATAACGGTCATAATACCCCCTGCCCCAGCCAGTTCTGAAGCAGCCGGCGTTAAAAGCCAGCATGGGAACAATTATAAGCTCCAGCCTTTGGGGAGGAATGAACTCTCCGGCCGGCTCGGGAACGCGGCACGCTCCGGCCAAAAGCTCGTCCCCCTCCTTAAAGCGCGCGCCCTCCATGCTCCCGTCAGAGGCGCATACGGGCAAATATAATTCCCGTCCGCTTTTAAGGGCATGCTCTATAAGAGGCTTCAGGGACAATTCGCTTGATATGGCCCAATACGCCATAACCCTTTCAGCTTCATTATATTCTCTGCTGTTTATTATAGCATGACATACGATTTTTGAAAAGGCTTCCCGCTTTTTAAACGGCAGCGCCGCCCGCGTTTTTTTATAATCCTCTCTTGTCAAGCTTATCATACGCCCCGCCGTAATATATTTTAGGCACCCGCGCCGTAAAGCCCAGGGTTATCTCATAGCTTATGGTGCCGCAAAGCGCGGCCATATCCTCCGCATCGAACTTTTCTCCGCCGTTCCGCCCAAGAAGAGTTACCAATTCGCCCGATTCGGCAGGAATATCTGTTACGTCCACCATCATCTGGTCCATGCATACCCGTCCCAGAATGCCCGCGCGGCAGCCTTTTATAAGAACGACGCCCTTATTGCTAAGCGCGCGGCGGTAGCCGTCCCCATAGCCTATAGGCACCACGCCTATGCGCATATCCCTGTGCGCTGTGAATGCGCGTCCATAACCCACGCTCTCGCCCGCCTTAATCTCCTTAACCTGGCTCAAACGGCTTTCAAGGCGCATTACAGGTTCCAAAGCCAATTTATTCTTAACCTCGGCCGAGGGATGATAGCCATATAGCGCTATGCCCGGCCGCACCATATCGTAATATAAATCGGGACAGTCTAAGACCCCTCCGCTGCACGCGGCGTGAGCTATAAGCCCGTCCAGGCCCTCATTGGCCAGAATTTCCCGTCCGCGGCTGAATATGCTGGCTTGTTCATATGTAAATGTCTTATCTGCGCTGTCGCTGGCGGCAAAATGAGTAAATACCCCCTCCGCCTGAATCATATCGCATCTCTTTAACGCGCGCGCAAGCCCAAGCAGTTCTCCGTCCGCATGCGCGCCCAGCCTGTTCATGCCCGTCTCCAGCTTTATATGCACGCGCGCCTTTTTGCCAACGCTTTTGGCGGCCAGCTGCATATCATATAGCTGGCTCTCCTCATACAGCGTAAAGATTATATCCTCTTTTATCCCCTGCTCCAGGCTGCTTTTAAAGGAAGCGCCCACGCAGAGTATGGGCAGCCTTACGCCCGCCTCGCGCAAACGAGCTCCTTCTTCAACCATAGCCACGCCCAGGTAATCTGCGCCCGCCTGAGCGAGCGTCAGCGAAACAGGCAAAAGCCCATGCCCATAAGCATCGGCTTTAACCATGGCCATTATCATGGTTTTATCTCCCACATGGCGCTTTATCTCATTATAGTTATGTACAAGCTTATCTAAATCAACATAAGCCGCTGTAGGCCTCATATAATCCTTCTTCCCGGCAGCCCGGCTTGATTACTCACCCGCCCGAACCGCTCTGACGCCGTTAAATCTCCATTACAGATTATTTACCTGCTCCTGAGTGAGCAGACCCACCCCGGCATTAGTAAGCACCTCTATGGCTCTTAAGCTGTCGCTTACCTTGAAGAGAATAAGCGCTTTTTCACTCTTGACGCGCACAAAGGAATAAAGATACTCTACTGAAATATCCTCCTTATTAAAAAGCTCCAGCACTCCGGCCAGCCCGCCCGGCTCGTCGGGCACCTCCACAGCCAGCACCTCGGTAACGCTGGCCATAAAGCCCGATTCCTTAAGCACCTCCAGAGCCTTTTGAGTATTATTTACTATCGCCCGCATGATGCCGTAATCGGCCGTATCGGCTATGGAAAGCGCCACTAAATCTATATTATTGCCCGCCAGCGCCTTAGTCAGGCTCTCCAGCCTGCCCTTTTTATTCTCCATAAAGACTGAAATCTGCTTGATAAACATACCGCGGCCTCCTTGTATATTTATATGCTCTAATTTTAAAATTCTCTACTTCTTCCGGTTATCCTGTATCCTTTTTGCTTTGCCCTCGCTCCGGGGAATAGTGCCGGGTTCGACTAATTTAACTCTTGCGCTTATGCCCAGAATAGCGTGTATGCGCTCCTTAAGCCTGCGCTCAGCCTGTTCTATAACCTTTACCTCGTCCGAGAAGAGATGCCTGCTCATTTCTACCCAAACCTCGAGGTTGTCCATATTATTATCCCTGTCCACAACCAGCAGGTAATGGGGCTCCAAATCCCCCATCTCTATCAGAATGGTTTCTATCTGAGTAGGGAATACATTAACTCCTCTTATAACTATCATATCGTCGCTGCGGCCCAAAATCTTCTCCATGCGCCTGTGAGTGCGTCCGCAGGGGCAGCTCTCGGGAATAATGCGGGTCAAATCGCGGGTACGGTAGCGAATTAAAGGCATACCCTCTTTTGTGATTGTGGTGAACACCAATTCGCCCGGCTCGCCGTCGGGAACAGGTTGAAGAGTCTTCGGGTCTATTATCTCGGCTATAAAGTGGTCCTCAAAGATATGCAGGCCGTTATGCTCGCCGCATTCAATGGCCACGCCCGGCCCTATAATCTCGGCCAGGCCGTAAATATCATAGCAGGTAATGCCCAGGCGGTTCTCTATTTCCCCGCGCATGGCCGCAGTCCACGGCTCGGCCCCAAAAACGCCCGCCTTAAGGCTCAATTCCTCTTTTTTAACTCCCATTTTATCCATTGTATCGGCTATATGCAGGGCATAGGAGGGAGTACAGGCTAAAGCGGTAGCCTTTAAATCTCTCAAAACTGTTACCTGCCGCTCGGTGTTGCCGGCCGACATGGGAATAACCGTCGCGCCTATAAGCTCCGCGCCTCCATGAGCGCCCAGCCCGCCCGTAAACAGGCCGTAGCCGTAGGAAACCTGAACTATGGATTTTCTGTTTACTCCCGCACAGGTCAGGCTGCGCGCAGCTACTTCAGCCCAAACGTCCAAATCATGCCGCGTATAGCCTACTATAGTCAGCTTGCCCGTCGTGCCGCTGGATCCTTGTATACGCGCGATATCCTCCATGGGCGAAGCAAACAGGCCGTATGGATAGTTATCCCGTATATCCGATTTATTGGTAAAGGGAAGGCGGACTAAATCATCCACCGACCTGATATCCTCGGGCGAAACGCCCGCCTGCTGCATTTTTTCGCGGTAAACAGGCACGTTATTATAAACCCTGCTCACCACCTGCTTAAGCCTTTGGCTTTGCAGCGCGCTCAGCTCTTCCCTATTGATGCATTCTTTTTCCTTATTCCATATCATATTTAAGCCTCTCCCCTCTCATAGCCCAGCTTAAATGACAATTTATTCATTTCTACAGTTTTAGGAGGCACCAGCCCGCTGACTATATCCAGCATTTTGCCTTCAGGTTCATTAAGGATGCGGCAAAGCGCGCCCAGCATAACCGTATTGGCGCATTTGGAGCTTCCCGCCTTTTCAGCCAATTCCAGCGCGTCTACAGCAATAAAGGCTGTGCCGTTTTTCTTAAACGACTCCAGAATGTTTTCCGGATACTCCGCCGCTCCCGTTATAACGGGCATGGGCATAACGGTTTGAGTACTGGTTATTACCCGGCCGCCCTTTTTAAGATAAGGCAGCGCCCTATATGCCTCAAGCTGCTCAAAGGCCAGAACTATATCCGCCTGGCCGTATTCAATTATGGGAGACTCCACCTTTTTGCCCGAACGTACGTACGTTACCACGCTGCCGCCGCGCTGGGACATACCGTGCACCTCGCTTACCTTAACGTCCAAGCCGTCCGAAATAGCCATAGCTCCAAGCACGCGGCTGGCAAGCAGGGTGCCCTGGCCGCCTACGCCAATTATTACTATATCCATTATTCATTACCTCCCGGCACTATAGCCTTAACAGGGCAAACCAGCGCGCACTGCCCGCAGCCCACGCATAGGGAACGGTCAATTTCCGCGTGCCCGTCCTTAAACCGCACGGCGGGGCAGCCTATGCCCATGCATTTTTTACAGCCTATGCATTTTTCATTCACAATATATGGCTGCTTTTTCTCCTTTGAAAGGAGCGCGCAGGGCCACTGCGCTATTATAACCGAAGGCTCCCGCCGGGATAACGAATCCTTAATGCCCTCCTTTAAGGCGTTCATATCTCTCGCGTCTATAACCTTAATATCCTCTACTCCCACCGCCTCGCACAGCTTATATAAATCTAATTTGGGCGCCGCATCCCCGCGGACGTCCTTGCCGGTGGCGGGATTCTGCTGATGGCCCGTCATGCCCGTTATTGAATTATCCAGAATTATAACGGTAGACGTGCCTTTATTATATACAACGTTTATAAGGCCGGTAATGCCTGAATGAATAAAGGTAGAATCCCCGATAACCGCTACCGTGCGAGCAGGGTCTACCGCTCCGGAGCGGTCAAAGCCATGCGCCACGCCGATAGAGGCGCCCATGCATACGCAGGTATCTATAGCACTCAAAGGCGCGTTGGCTCCCAGGGTATAGCAGCCTATATCTCCGCAGACCGTCAGCTTCATCTGCCTGAGCACATAAAATACCGAACGATGCGGGCAGCCCGGACATAGCACCGGGGGCCGCGCGGGCAGCTTAACGGGCGTCTGAAATTCAGGCTTTTGCCCTAAAACCCGTTCCCGGATAAGGTTGGCCGAATACTCTCCCTGAAGAGTAAAAATATCCTTGCCCTGACATTCAAGACCTAAAGCCCGAACCTTATTTTCTATAACCGGCTCAAGCTCCTCGGCGACTATCAGCCTTTCCACCCGACCGGCAAAATCCTTTATCTCCCCATCGCACAGAGGATTGACCATGCCTATTTTCAATATGCTGGCCTCAGGCAGCGCTTCCTTAACATAATCGTAAACCGCGCCCGAGCAAATTACGCCTAATTTGCCCGAAAGCTCCTGTCTGTCCAGATTGAAGCGGTTTTCGCTCTGCGCCAGCTCCTTATCCCGCTTTTCTACGGCAATATGCCGCGCTTTGGCCTGCACGGGCATCATAACGTATTTATCCGTCTGCTTTTCATATTTTATTATTTCGGGCTTTTCAGCCCCGCGCGTCTCCACCAGGCTCTGGCTGTGCGCAATGCGGGTAGTCAGCCTGATAATAACGGGAGTGTCGAAGCGCTCGCTTATTTCAAAGGCCAGGCGCGTATAATCATAGCATTCCTGAGAATCAGCCGGCTCCAGCATGGGAATATGAGCGCCTATGGCATGGCAGCGGCTGTCCTGCTCGTTCTGCGAGCTGTGCATGCCCGGGTCGTCAGCCACCACGGCCACCATGCCCCCGCGCACTCCGGTATAGGCCGCTGTATAAAGGGGGTCCGCCGCAACGTTCAGCCCCACATGCTTCATAGCGCAAAGCGCCCTCGCGCCGCCTATGGCTGCGCCTATGGCAGTTTCGGCCGCCACCTTTTCATTAGGCGCCCATTCAACATGAAGCTCCCTGCTCTTAGCGGCAAATTCGGTTATTTCAGTACTGGGCGTACCGGGATAGGAGGATATCAGCCTTACGCCCGCGTCCAGCGCTCCGGCCGCAACCGCCTCGTTTCCTATCATAAGTCTTTTCATATTTACAGCCTTTCCGCCGTAATATCTACGGCCTGAATAAGATAATTATTTACGCATATCGGTAACATGCTTGCCCTTGCCCTCAAAGCGCTTGAGGGTATGCGGCTCAACCAGGCGCACCTTAGCGTCCAGCTGCAATATTACTCGCAGCTTGGCGCGGATGCTGTTCTGCAAGGATTCCAGCCGGGAAAAGGATTCCAGCATGGTTTCGTCCAACGGCTCCACAAGGATTTCTATAGTGTCAAGATAATTGTCCCGGCGCACTATGATTTCATAATGAGGCCCTATCTCCTTAACCGAGAGCAGTACCTCTTCTATCTGGGAGGGGAATACGTTTACTCCCCGAATTATAAGCATATCGTCGCTGCGGCCCTGTATGCTGGCATGGCGCAGAGTAGTGCGGCCGCACGCGCATTTTTCTTCTATCAGATATGTAATATCCTTAGTACGGTATCTCAGCATGGGCAGCCCTTCTTTATTTATGGTGGTCAGCACCAATTCGCCCGTCTCGCCTATAGGAAGCGTCTCGCCCGTCTGAGGATTGATTATTTCGGGATAAAAGCAGTCTTCATTAATATGCTGGCCGCATTTGCATTCGCATTCGCCAGAAACGCCCGGCCCTACAATTTCTGAAAGGCCGTAATTCTGAGTGGCTGAAATACCCAGGCGGCTCTCAATCTCGCTGCGCATAGCCTCGGTTATGCCCTCTCCGCCGAACATGCCCAGCCGCAGCTTAAGCTCGTCCCTGCCCACTCCCAGTCTTTCAGCAGTCTCGGCCAGATAAAGCGCGTATGAAGGCGTGCCCACCAGCAGCGTGCTGCCGAAATCCTTCATTATCATAATCTGGCGCTCGGTATTGCCGCTGGAAATTGGGATAACCGTCGCGCCCAGCTTTTCCAGGCCGTAATGCAGGCCGAAGGCGCCGGTAAAGAGAGTATATCCAAAGGTTATCTGAGCCACGTCCTCGTCCGTAGCGCCCGCGGCGGCGGCCAGACGGGCAATGCATTCAGCCCACATTTCCAAATCGTTTTTAGTATAGGCTACCACCGTAGGCTTGCCCGTTGTGCCGCTTGAGGCATGCACGCGCACCATTTCCTTAAGAGGCCGCGCAAGCAGGCCGAAAGGATAATTATCCCGCATATCCACCTTAGTTGAAAAGGGAATATAGCGTATATCCTCTAATGAGCGTATATCCTCCGGCTTAACTCCCGCGCCGTCCAGCTTCTTTTTGTAATGCTCCACGTTGTCGTATGTATACTTAACGGTCTTTTTAAGCCGTTCAAGCTGAAGAGCGCGCATCTGCTCTCTGTCCATACATTCAATCTGCGGATTGTAAATATTCATTTTTTCCTCCGTTTTCCCGGAAGCACAAACCATACTACCGTGCTTGTATTTTGGCGTATAACACACGTCCTTTTTATTATAGCAAAGATAAATGAAAAAATAAAGCGGAAATTCTATTTTTAAATCATCCGAATAAATAAAAGGGGCGCGGCCCTTTAAAGGCATGAATTTTCGCCCGCGCCGTCCGGCCTGACAGGCCGCTTGCCAAAACTGATTACATACGGAAATACCCGTTTTTCAATATGCCACAACGCCCGTTCCCAACCGCGCCGTTCAGCCTAAGGCCTCTCCCGACGAACGCCGCTTACATACAAAAGCATGTAGCGTCCGCGCCGCCCGGCTTAAGCTTTCCGCCGCTTCTCCCGGCAAAACAGCCCTTTTCACGTCTCCTGATGACGGCATAATAAAAAGCGCGGCTTATATCCAGGATATAAAACCGCGCCTTTATTGACAGTATATTCTTTTTAAACCGCCTGATTGAGCTTCTGGCGAAGCTTGCCCTCGTTGCCGCAGAAAGGAACTGTTCTTTTTTAAACCGCCTGATTAAGCCTCTGGCGAAGCCTTTCATCCTTTTCCAGCTTAAGCTTATCCGCTATAAGCGCTACAAACTCTCCGTTAGTGGGCTTATTAAGCGGGTCATATACCTTGCATCCCACAATTTCGTCCAGATTGTCCAGTCTTCCGCGCGACCAGGCTACCTCAATAGCATGGCGCATAGCCCGCTCTACCTTGCTGGCGCTGGTACGGTATTTCTGAGCTATAGTAGGATACAATTCCTTGGTTATGCGGTTTATCATATCCGGCTTGTCAGTTACCATTTTTATAGCTTCGCGCAGAAAATAATAGCCCTTAATATGAGCGGGTATGCCTATGGTCATGAATATCTTGCTTATCTGCATATCCAGGCCCGAGATTTCCTTCTGTTCAAGGCGCTCCAGCCCGATGATATCCATTATTCTCCCTCTAACCACGGCAGGCTCGCACGGCTTGGCCATATAGTATTTAGCTCCCAATTCAACCGCCCTGCGCACGAACTCCTCCTGAGTAAGCGCGGTCAGCATAATAACCTCCGGCCGGTTTTCCCATTCGCTCAGCTTTTTAAGTACTCCCAAGCCGTCCAGCCCCGGCATAACAATATCCAGAAGCAGTACGTCCGGCTTAAGGGATTCAATCTGTTTTAAAGCGCTGATTCCGTCTGCAGCCGTGCCTGCTACCGTAATTGCTTCGGTCTCCAATTCGTTTGACAGGCTTTCTCTTGTTTCCGCGTTGTCGTCGGCAATAAATACCCTGATTTTTTCTAACTTGACAGCCATAGTTTTATCTCCTTTTCTTTTTTCGCTTGTCTTGGCATATTCTAGCATATTGCACACTTGTCTGCAAGATTTTTTATTAAATAAATTTTATCTATTTTACTTATTATTCATTCTTTTACCCCAAATTCCTCTAACAGCTTTAATTTTTTACAATGTATTATATCGACAGCACGCGCATTATGCACATTTTTGTTTCACGGTTTTATTTTATATTATCACAAAGCCCGAGCAATAACCCCCGGCTCCTGCGGATTTAACGTTACCCTCAGTTTACAAGGAAGACGGTCAGAAGGCATAAAATCTGCGTCCTGCTGCGTTGCTTTGATTCCATGTACGCCCGGTACATGTCGTTCAAAGCGTCTTGCATGACGCAGATTTTATGCCTTCTGACTCTGGAGAGCTCAAGGAAAAAGAATTTCTTCATTTTCAAGGCAGACGAAGAAAGCGTACTGGAAGCACGCTGATTGAGGATAACGCAGAAAATGAAGAAATTATCCCGTTTTAAGGCGTGTAGTTCCTTGTAAACTGAGAGTATAAGAAGTAAAATTATAAAAAGAGCGGAAATATAATTCCGCTCTTTTAAAAATAAAATATCAAAATTCAGCATATTTAATTGGCGGCTTGAGCCGGACAGACCTTTAAGCTTGCCCTCCGCGGCCCGCATTAAGCTCAATTTTCCGGGGGCGCGCAAAGAAATAAGCCGCGTCAAAATAAAGTAATCTGCTCTGCGCTTTCCGCCCGTTCCGGGCGGCGCTAAAAATACGCTTGGCCTGCGCATACGCCCGTACCCGCCTTTCGCAACGGTAAAATAAACTTATTCAGCGTCAGCCCCAAAAGCATTCTCGCTCTCAGCCTCAGCCGCCTCCTGGCCCGCCTCGGCAGGCTCTTCCTGGCCCCCGTCGGCTTCCCCGGCCCCATTCTGGCCGCCCAGCGCCTTAATGCTGAGACTGATTTTTTTGGCTTCAGGATTGACGTCCAAAACCATAACGTCCACTTCCTGTCCGACAGAAAGCGCCTCCTCTACCTTCTTTATATAATGGTCGGTAATTTCGGAAATATGTACTAAGCCGTCTATGCCAGGCTCCAGGTTGACAAAAGCGCCAAAGGCAGCCAGGCGCACAACCTTACCCTTAACAACAGAGCCAACGGGATATTTTTCAAAGGCAAATTCCCAGGGCTTGGCATGCAGCTGCTTATAGCCAAGGGAGATAGTGCCCTTTTCACGGTCGGCGGCTAAAACAACAACCTCAATTTCATCCCCCGCCTTAAGCACGTCTGTCACCTTATCCAAACGGTACCAGGCTATATCGCTTATATGCAGCAGGCCGTCAACGCCTCCTACATCCACAAACGCGCCGAAATCGGTAATACGGCGTACAATGCCCTTTACGATATCTCCCTCGTGGATATTGCTCCAGAATTTTTCTTCCTTTTCCTCCCGCTCCTGCTTAAGCACCTGAGCGCGGCTGGCGACTACCCTGCGCTTTTTAACGTCCACCTCAAGGGCCTTAACCTTAAAGGTCTTTCCCACATATTGAGAAAGGTCTCTTACATAGCCTCTTTCACGAAGCTGGGAGCCGGGAATGAACACCGTTATGCCGTCCACATTGGCTAAAACTCCTCCCTTAACCGCCTCCTTGACGGTTACCTCAAAGGGCTCGCCCTGATTTATCTCGGCCAGCTTTTTATCCTTGGCCAGGCGCTCGTCCACGGCCTTCTTGGACAATATGACGTTGCCGTTGCCGTCGTTCACCTTAAGCACCTCAACCTCGATTTCGTCTCCTTCCTTTAAAATATCTCTGGGACTGATATTGCCGTCTGCGGTCAATTCCTCCCTGGAGATAAAGCCGTCCATCTTATAGCCGACGTTGACGCCCGCTTCATTATCGTTTACATACACCACATAGCCTTTAACTACCTGGCCGGGGCGTATTTTAACCAGCGTCTTATCCATCTCCTCCAGAAAATCAGAATCCTGCGTCTTGAGCATGTCCTCTCGCTCGCTCATCTTGTTTACAACCTCCTTAATTACCCAGTCGGGCGTAGAAGCGCCCGCCGTTATCCCTATGCTCAAAGGGCTATCTATTTCCAGCGCGGAAAGCTCCTGAGCGCTTTCCACCGCATAGGTTCTTTTGCAAAGCTGCCTGCATATTTCATAAAGCTTACGGGTATTGGAGCTTTCGCGGCAGCCTACCACTATCATGACGTCGCACCGCGCCGCCAGCTCGGCCGCTTCGGCCTGCCTTTGCCCGGTTGCGCTGCATATAGTGTTGTGCACCTGCATATTATAACCGCTTTTGCGCAAAAACTCAACAATTTCCTGCCACTTTTTCTTATTTGCCGTAGTTTGCGCCACCAGACACAGCTCTCGCCCTGAAAAATCCGTCTCCGCAGCCTCTTCAGAGCTGTTTATAACCACCGCCGAATTATGGCAGTAGCCGTTTATGCCAATTACCTCCGGATGCTCCTTTTCCCCTATTATTACTACCTGCTTTCCCTCTTCATAAGCGCGCGCGGCTATATTTTGAATTTTTTTTACAAACGGGCAGGTAACGTCCGCCAGCTTAACGCACTGCTTTTTTAACGCGGCCTCTATTTCAGGCGGAACGCCGTGGGAGCGTATTATAACCGTATGGGCGCGGGCGTCCATGAGCGTTTGCGCCTGCCTTACCCCCATGCCCTCCAGGCGCTGAGTAACGAATTTATTATGTATTATAGGGCCGAGAGTGCATACCGAAAGACCCTCCTGCGCGCACTTCTCCGCCTCCTGCACGGCCCGGCGCACTCCAAAGCAAAAGCCGGCGCTTTCAGCCAGTATTACGCTCATTGCGCCTTATCCTCCTCCAGCAGGCCGTTCATGCGCGCGCAAAGCTCGTCTGTAATCTCCTCCAGCACGTCCTGCTTAAGCCGGCGCTCCTTATAATCCTCATATTTTATAGGCTCGCCTACCTTAAGAATATTGCGCCTGAATACCAGGGGGGGCCGCGTAAACATTACCGGTATAATATCCGACTTGGCCTTAAGCGCTATAAAGGCCATGCCTGAAAACATTTCCCCGCGGTCTATCACAGGGCTTTGCTTAACCCGCCGTCCCTGCGGAAATATGCCTAAAACCTCGTCCCTGTTCAGCACCTCTACAGCATGCTTAAGAGATTTTAAATCGCTGCTGGCCGGATGCACGGGAAAAGCGTGCATTTTGCGGAATAAATAGCCTATTACAGGCCGTCCCTCAAAAAAAAGCGCTTTAGCCATAAAATTTATCACCCGCGGACATTTAGCTATAAGCAGCGGAATATCCATAGCCGTCTGATGATTGCAGGCTAATATATATCTTCCCTCTCTATCCAATTTTTCCCCGCCCACAACCTTAGTAGGCATCAGAAAAAAAATCAGGAAGCGGAAAATTCCTCTAATAATCTTATAAAACATCGCCTATTCCTCTATAAAGCTTAAGATATATTCCAGCACCTGCTCCAGGGTCATGCCTGTTGAATCCACTAAAACCGCGTCGGGCGCCTGAACCAGCGGGGAAGCCGCTCTATGCGTATCATTATAATCCCTATCGTTAATATCGGCAAGTACTGTTTCAAAATTTACCTTTTCTCCCCTCTGCTCCAATTCAGCGCATCTTCGCCTTGCCCTCTCCTGAGCCGAGGCAGTCAAAAAGAATTTATAGCGCGCCCCAGGCAGCACATGCAGGCAGATATCCCTGCCGTCCAGCACGCAGCTTTGCTCTAAAGCCAGCTTTCTCTGCAGAGAAACCATTTTTTCCCTTACACAGACAAGCTTGGAAATATCCGAGGCTGCCTTGGATATATGATGCTCGCGTATAAGGCCGCTGACGTCTCTGCCCGAAAGCAGCATTTTCTGCTCCCCGTTTTCAAAAGCAATGCCCATATCTATATTAGGCAGCTCCTCCGAAACGCGCTGAGCGTCCGCAAGGCTTATATTTTTCTCCAGCATATGTACTGCGCACGCCCTATACATGGCGCCCGTATCCAAATAAGCTATTTTCAGCCTTTTAGCCAGCATTCTTGCAACCGTGCTCTTTCCCGCGCCCGAGGGGCCGTCTATGGCTATCTGATATATTCCCATTATTTTCTCTCCGTTTTTATCCCGCCGGCAAAGCGACGCGCCGCGCGGCCACAAAATATCCCTTATTGATTTTATATGCGCGTCTCTTAGCTTAAAACGCCCTTGGACATAAAAACAGTCCCGCGCAGCTTATGAAACGCCCAAAGCTTAAATTGCCCTATGCCCCAGCCCCACGGCTATATCGTTAAGATGCAGCAGGCCGATGGCAAAATACGCAGCCACGCATATATGGTCTCCCTTGCGCGCTATGCCAATCTTACCCCCTACGCTCAGGCCCAGGGCCTTATTCATAATCTGAGAAAGCGCCTCGTGCGCCGCGCCCGCGACGCCTCCCTCCTCTATATGCCCTTCTTTTATAACTCCCTCGCGCTTAGCCGCTACTATGGCCCGCTCGACGAATTTATTCACCGAGCTTATATAATCCCCGCCGCAGTCCACAGCTGCTGAAAGTATATCCGCCTTTAAAAGCTCTTCCCGGTAAAGGCGCTCCTCCTCCCTGGACTGCGTCATGCTCATTATTATAGCCGCTCTCGCTATTTCCTTGCTTGATATCAGCATATTCCGCCTCCTCAGACGCTTTGACCAGCCAAACGGCCGGTACTGAAAGCAATCTGCAAATTATAGCCGCCCGTAAAAGCGTCCACATCTAAAATTTCGCCCGCAAAATAAAGGCCGGGAACTAACCTGGACTGCATGCTCTGCGGGTTTACTTCCTTTATATTTATTCCGCCTCTTGTTATTACAGCTTCGTCAAAGCCTCCCCAGCCGCTGCATTTAAGCTCAAAGCGCTTTAACGCTCCGGCCAGCGCGCGGCGCTTTTCCTTATTAAGCTGGTTTGCCAAAATATCCCCGCTTATTCCCGCCCGCGCTAAAACAGGCTCCCTAAGCGCGCTTATAAGCAATCCTGAAAGCGAATTGCGCAGCAGCCTGCCCGAAGCCCCCTTCAATTCTTCTATTATACGCTCGTCCAGCTCCTCCATACTCAGCGCCGGCTTCAAATCTATATAAACCTCGCTTTGCGCAGGCTTTTCCAAAATACTGCTGAGAGTCAGAACCAGGGGACCGGATATGCCGGTATGGGTAAAAAGCATTTCTCCGCGCTCCCTGAAAAGCTCCCTGCCCTTAACGCGCGCGCAAAGCTCCACATTTTTTAACGAAACCCCCGCCGGAGCCGAAAGCTTATTTTCCTCAAGGCGAAGGGAAGTAAGCGCCGGACGGCACGGAACAAGCGTATGCCCGAGGTTTACGGCAAAGCGCATGCCCTCCCCGGTACTGCCCGTCGCCGGATAGCTCAAGCCGCCCGTGGCCAATATAACAGAGCCCGCGTTATATTGCTCCTCCCCCGCGCATACCAAAAAGCCCTGATTTACCCGTTCTATTTTGGCAATGGGCGCGTTAAGCCTCACCTGAGCGCCCTCTTTGCTTAAATACTGCGTCAACGCCCTGATAATATCGCTGGCCTTATCGCTGACTGGAAATACGCGCCTGCCTCTCTCCACCTTAAGGGGCACGCCCAGCGCTTCTATCATTTCGCAGAGCGCCTCAGGCGGAAACGCATAAAGCGCGCTGTATAAAAACCGCGGATTACGGGGCACATGCGTTAAAAATTCCTCGCAGTCGCAAGCATTAGTAAGATTGCAGCGCCCTTTGCCCGTTATATAAAGCTTTTTGCCCAGCTTTTCATTTTTCTCAAGCAGCAGAGTGCTTTTGCCCCTGCCTGCCGCCGTGCCGGCGGCCAGCATGCCGGCCGGCCCGCCTCCTATAACTATAACGTCGTACATCATTTGCCGCCCGCATAAACGTTATGCGCGTCCCAGATTGCCTCCAGCTCCCTGAAGCTTCCGGAAATCTCGTCCTTTTTCTTTATTCCTATAGCTACTATAAGCGCGTTTACCAAGCTAAACGGCGCCACCAGGGAATCCACAAAGGAGGTCATGGCGCTCTTGGCCGTCAGAATTATATCCGCTTCATTGGAAAGGGGCGAAGCCGCGCCGTCGGTAATGGCTATGCATTTAGCGCCTCTGGACCGGGCGAAAGCCATTCCCTCTATAGTGCGGTTGGAATACCGGGGAAAGCTGATTCCTATAAAAACGTCCCCCTCCCCTATATGCATAAGCTGCTCGAATATATCGCTGATACCCGCGCTGACCGTGCGCACGCTGGTCAGCATGAAATCCAGGTAATAGCCCAGAAACTGCGAAAGAGGCGCGGAGGAACGCATGCCCATAACGTAAACGCGGCGCGCCTCCAGCAGGCTTTCCACTACCGAATCAAATTTATCCAAAGCCGTCTCGTTAAGGGTGGCTCGGATATTATCCATATCCTCCTTCATAACCTTAGCCAGCACTTCGCTTTTATCTATATCCCCCGACATTTCTATAAGCTGCACGGTGGTAAGCTTATTGCGTATTACCTCCTGCATCGCCTTCTGAAGCTGCGGATAACCGTCATAGCCGAGGCTGTCGGCAAAGCGCACTACTGTGGATTCGCTCACCTGAGTGCGTTCGCCCAATTTATGCGCGGTCATAAAGGCCGCCTTGTCAAAATTCTGGGTTATATATTCGCATATGCGCTTATGTCCCTTGCTCATCCGGGGATATCTGCTTTCCAGCCGGTGAGCTAAATCAGTTGTATCAGCCATTAGCCGTCCCTCCAAATTCACTAATATAATAACGGCAGGAGAGAAAAATTGCAAGAGTTATTTCAAAATATTTCATTTTCCCCGTCACAAGCCCAGCTTTAAACTGAAGGCGCGCATATTATTTAATATACAAAAAAACAATCAGAATGCCGCCGCGCCGCTTAAAAACGTCCTGCGCGGAACAAATTGCACTCTGATTGTATAATGTCTGTTCAATTATTTAATTTATCCCAGATACTGATAGCTGAAACGGCCCATGGGCATGCACCGCCCGGTCACATAATAATCCATTATGTCTTCGGGGTGCTCCACGCTGTCCGCAACCTTAAAATACAAATTGTCGCTTCCCTTATCCATGCCTATAAGCGCGCGGGGTATGCAAATCTGCATTATTTCGCCGTTAATAGAAATGTCGGCGCTGCCCGCGTTATCCGTCGAGAAATCCTCATGCAGGCGTCCTATTGCCGTCTTGCCGCCGTTTATTTCACGATTGAGCACATATTCATATCCCTCCCACCCTTTCTTTTCGGGCGTGCCGGTGCCTATGAAAAGATTCATGCTGTTGGCCGATTCTATTTTAATATCCCCGTCAGAGCGAATCATGAAATAAATATTTGTTTCATCACATGCAACCTTGACGTCCTGTATGCTGTTCACGGCGGCGGGAACGGTATATTGCAGCTTCCGTTCTATGCCTTTGGAATCGCGTCCAAAATTTGCGCTTCCCGTGCATCGGTAAAGCGCCCTTATCTCCTCCCATTGTCCGATACCGGCGTTTATATCAATGGTCTTATGCGCATCCTTGATAAAGGTCTTGGGCAATTCACACTTATATTCTTTTGCATTCATAGCGGTCTGAATAAGAAACGCATCGTTATACCCCCCCTTCATCAATTCTATATCGCGCGAAAATTCCATATTAAAGCTGTCGTACGCTTCGGCCACATTGCCATATTCCGCATTCTGGGCGTATCCGCAGCACCATTCGTTCCAGCCGTCCAAATATACTATTTCGGGCTCGTTTTCCTTAGCTATATCCCACTGAGCCTGAAAAAACGTCCCCTTGGCAGCTCTTGAAGTATTGTTGCGCATATCATTTACAGAATAGCCGCGCCCCCAGGAAACCTTATTGCCCGACCACGCGGCCTTTGGTATCTTTTCCTCAGGATAATCATATTGCATGGCCGCCCACGACATCATGGAATAATTATGGGAAGCCGGAGACAGCGTCATCAGATTACCGTAAAGAGCGTTGGGAAAGCTCCAATCCACCCACGGCCATCCGTCTTCAGTAACAGGGTCCACCCCGCACCAGGCCGGAGTGCGGAAATAAAAGAAATTCATTATTTCCTCGGGCAAGGGCTCCGGGTCATATGCGCTCAGATGCGCGTGCTGGCTGGTAGTGCGCTCCTTATCCTTTTCAGGGTCGGTCTGGGCTATCATAAGCGGCTTTCCATCTATTAAATACCACGCCTCGCGGTATTCCTCATGAGAGTATATTTCGTCGTATGCCTGCAAAACAGTCTGAATAGAAGCGGTATGAGTATAATATGTAATCTGGGGCACATTAAAGCCCTCGCCGCGCAGCTCGCATATCACCTCGCAGATTTTCCTCACCTCGTTCGGATAAGTTATGGTATTGGAGGCGTCAAAAGCAATAAAATCCACGCCGGCATACATAAGCAGTATCATATGCTTTCTTATTATATACTCGTCGTCCGAGCGGTAATAGCCGTATAGCGGCTCGCCCCAATACTGCGGAATTCCTGTGGGATTGTAATCCTTTAAATTATATAAAGCGTAATCCAGGCCCTTCTCCTCTATTATTTTAGTCGTATCTACGGCTCTGTTGGCATAAGAGCCGTGCCAGAGCCAATACATAATTCCTACCGCCCTGTCTTTCTTATTTGCTCCGGATACAGGCACCGTGCGGCCAAATTCATCCACGGCCACCAGAAGATTTATTCCGGCCGGATTATCATACGGGTCCACCGAACCGTTCTCCGTTCCATTCTCCGCTCCGGGGCTGAGCGAAGCCCCCGCCGTATTCGCGTTTGTACCCGAAGGCTCGGTCTGCTGCGGAGAACAAGAGCAAAGAAGCATACCTGCCGCAAGCATACTGACTATAAATCGTTTCATAATTTAATTATTCCTTTCCGCTTTAGCTTTATTTTTGTAGGTAAAATTTCCAACTGAAAAGCCGCGCATGATTTTGACATGTATTCCGCAAAGCGTTTGTTAGTTAATTAGAATCTGAAAAAAACAAACGCAAATGTTTATATATGATTATAAGGCGCGGCCGTTCTCAAAACAATACACTATAATAACAAGCGCTAGCACTATTTTAACAATATTTCAATGCCACGCGCGCGAAGCCCGCCCTTTCTCCTACTGCGCGCGGCGCCTGCAAAAGGCTTCAACATGGTCTTTTCTCCCGCAAAGCGCATAAAAATAACTTTTGCGCATACTTTTACTTGAATAATACGAAAAAATAATATATAATAATATGAAAGGAAACATCCTGCTCAAAACAAACGGGACAGCCGTTTATTTTAACCGTTAAGGGGCGGAGAAAGGGAGATTATTATGAAATCAGTAAACATACTTTTGAAGGAAGCTCAAAACATCAAATCGCTCGTATCCATTATTAATAAATATCCTTACGATATTGACCTGCGTTCGGGCCGCTATGTAGTAGACGCAAAGAGCATACTGGGCATATTCAGCCTGGACCTTTCCAAGCCGGTTACTATGGAAATATACAGCGACGACTGCGACGCGCTTTTAAACGATATTAAGGATTTTATCGCTAAATAAGCAGGGCTTGGAAGGGCAAACGGGAGCTGGCACGCAAAATGGCAAACAAAAATGAATGGGGACCGCAACGGCATAATTTTACCGAAGAGCTGCTGACCGTGCTTTACGTTTTGGAGCGTATGGCCCAGGGGACTACTCTGAATCAGCTTATAGAAATTATGGACGAGACCACCGAAATAAATTATTTTGATTACCGCAACGCGCTTGAGCATCTGCTTGAGCGCAAACTTATTTTTTCATATCCTTCCCAAACGGGCGAACGATATATTCTCTCCATAAGCGGAAGACAGTCGCTGGCCCATTTTGTGCCCATGATAAAAGGCTCGGTGCGGGACCGCATAGACGCCTACGTCCAAAACAACCGCGCTGCATTCAGACAGGAGAATGAAATTACAACATACCGCTCATGTATTTCGGACGGCAGCTATATAGTATTTATGCGCGCGTTTGACGATGACAAATGCGTTTTGGAGCTGGCGCTGCCCGCTAACGGTCCAGATGAAGCGCGCAGCCTGGAAGAAAATATGAAGAATAAGGCGGGCCTCATCAGCAAGGCCGTATACGATGTGCTGGCCAGAGATACGTCTGAAGAGTAAATCAGGGATTTTTTAACGGCCTGTATACCGTCGTACCGGCAGAAAGCATTTTTGCGCGCAGTCCTTATCAGCAAGGGCGGTATATGGCTTGACGGCTTATTAAATCCCTGAACAGCTTATGTTCTGCATATATGTTCATTAGCACATACATTAATTGGCCGGGCTGGTTATTCTAATTTATGCCCTTATGCCGCAAAATTTATAAAACAGCGCGCTTTGTTTAAGGGTTTCATTTATGCCGCATGACAAAATACCCTTTTTAGACGGGCGCGTTCTAAAAAATATTTGGAGTGATATAATGAAAGTATTGGCCTTTGATTTTGGAGCGTCCAGCGGGCGCGCCATACTGGGAGAATTTGACGGCTCCAGGCTGACCCTCAGCGAGCTTCACAGATTTTCCAACGACCCGGTTGAAATAAACGGGACTCTATACTGGGATATATTAAGGCTGTTCTTCGAGCTTAAGCAGGGTTTGCTTGAAAGCAAGAAGCAGGGGCAGGACGATATTGCTAGCATAGGCATAGATACCTGGGGGGTGGATTTCGGCCTGCTGGATAAGCAGGGCCGCCTGCTCGGCAACCCTGTGCATTATCGGGACGGCCGCACGGACGGCATGATGGAAAAAGCCTTCAGGCTTATGCCCAAGAAGGAGCTGTACGCTCAAACCGGACTGCAGTTTATGCAGTTTAATACTCTTTTTCAGCTCCTGGCCTTAAAAGAGCAGCAGCCTGAACTGCTCAGTCAGGCGGACACTCTGCTATTTACCCCCGATTTATTTACATATTTCCTGACGGGCAAAAAAATCTGCGAATATACCATTGCCAGCACTTCTCAAATGATAAATCCTAAAACAAGAGATTGGAACAAAGAAGTGCTCAAGGCGCTGAATATAAGCAGCGGCTTACTGCTTCCCCTAACCCCCGCCGGCACGCCCGCCGGACCGCTGTCTGAAAAAATAATTGCCGAGCTGGGGCTGAAAAGCAACCCTACGGTTATTTCGGTCTCGCAGCACGATACCGCCAGCGCGGTAATGGCCGTTCCGGCAAGCGAAGAGCATTTTGCCTATATTTCGAGCGGCACCTGGTCTCTTTTGGGCAGCGAAACGCCCTCGCCATACATGGACGCCGCAGCGGCAGAATTAAATTTTACAAACGAAGGCGGCTACAACGGCACCACCCGTCTCCTAAAAAATATTATGGGACTTTGGATTATTCAAGAGCTGCGCCGCGAATGGCTGAAGCAGGGGCTTGACTATTCCTTCGGCCAAATGGCTGAAATGGCAGAAACGGCCGAGGGCTTTAAATGCTTTATAGACCCGGACGACAATCTATTTATGCCGCAGAACAATATGAGCGGCCGTATCAAGGAGTATTGCAGACGCACGAATCAGTATGTGCCTGAAAAGCCCGAGGAAATTATACGCTGCGTACTGGAAAGTCTGGCGCTTAAATACCGTATGTCTCTTGAAGGACTGGAAAAGATTCTGGATTATTCGCTGCCTGTATTGCATGTCGTAGGCGGAGGCTGCCAGAACGCCGCGCTCAACAGATATACCGCCAGCGCTATAGACCGGCCGGTAGTAGCCGGTCCTGTAGAAGCTACGGCTATAGGCAATATAATGTGCCAGCTTATAGCGCTTAAAGCCGTTCCTGATATTAAGACTGCGCGCAGAATAATATCCGAATCCTTCCCCAGCGTGACCTACAAGCCGGAAAATCCAGAAAAATGGGACGAAGCGTATAAGCGCTTCAAGACTCTTGTTAAATAACAAATTTAATACCCGCGTATATCTGCGCGGCGCAAAAAAATCCCGCGGCGTTTGTCAGGCTCCCTGCCGGGAGCCTGACCGGCCGGGCTGCGCCCGGCCCAGCGGCCCTATAGGGCCGCAAACGCCGCGGGATTTTTTTGCGCCGCTAATCATAATCTTATTCATAAGCCTCTGAAAAAAGGAGTATTCTGCCTTGAGCCTATGTACGCCTGCTTACTCATTACCTTTCAAATTCCTTAACAAATTCGGCTGCTGGGGCTGAAAGAGGGCAATCTGAATATGAAACTACAGTTACAGCGGTATCAAGCACTTTTTCTTCCAGCCTTGCAATATTCAAGCGCGGAAGCTCAAGCAGCATAACAGAAACGCACAATTCCTTTATATCCATATTAATTATACGCACAGCAAAATACCTGTAATTATGCACATTAGGCAAAAAACGCGAGTGCATCCAATCGGTGCAGCAATGCACCGCATCCACATACTGTTCGCTGTTAGGCACAGTTAATATAAGGGCGTTTTTCAATTCGTTAACCGCTCCGGAGGATATCATGGAAATACTCTGTCTGTAACTGGAAAGGTCGGCTACGCGATATTCGTCGGCCAGACGGTATACGTCGCTGAAATCGTCCAGCACGCAGCAGCTCTCGGGCAGCTCGGATATATCGTTAGCCATATATATCCCTCCTATAGCATATTGCTGTCCCTTTTCAACATCATTGAATCTGAAATCAAACACAATACGATTTACGCTCTCCATATTCTGTATGCTGGCCCGCGTATCCATCCTGTTGCGCAGAGGAACAGTTGCCTGTACGTCAAGAGGATATAATAAATATCCATCGAAGCCTTTAGGCAGCACTACCGAGCATTCGTCCGCATTGCTGGTAGCGTCGCATATATCAGGGTATATTCTTTCCCCGTTAAGCTTATATACCCTGACCTTAGCCGCATGAAAATAGGAGCGTTTATCCTCATAATAAGTGCCCCGCGCATACCTCTCGGCCATAGCAAGGGGCACAATCGCCGCTCCTCTGCCCCTCAGCGCCATATTGGCCGCAGTTTCAAACTGCTCGCAAAGCACGCTGATGGACGGCTCAAAGCCGTTAGCCGCGCAGGCATGAGTAATAGCCGCAAGAGTTCTGCGCGTAAGACACAAGGGAACGCCGTTAAGCTGGGCAAAGGAAATATCTCCCCCTGAAAAATAATTTGCCCTGCTCTCATACAGCACGCCCATGGGCTCGGAATTTTTATAATGCACCCGCATATCCTCCATAGGAACGGCCAGCGCTTTTATAACTCCCACGTCCACCATCCTATCCCTCAGCGCGGTAAGCACCTCTGTGCCTGATTTTTCATATATTTCATATTTTACCTTGGGAAATCTGCGGCCGAAGCGATGCAGCGGACCGTCCAGCACCCAAGCCAGACATGCCGAGCTTATCCCCAGCTTCAAAACTCCTGTCTCTCCCTCCGCGCAATCCCCCAGTCTATCCTTCAATTCACGCTCCAAAGCCAGCATACGGCGGGCGTATCTATAAAAAAGCTCTCCTTCAAACGACAAACTCACGCCGTGGGGACTGCGCCTTAGAAGCACGCAGCCTGTTTCCTCCTCCAGGCTTTTAAGCTGCGTACTCAGAGCGCTCTGAGCAATATGCATACGGCGAGCCGCGGCGGATATATTTTTCTCCTCTGCTATCGCAATGAAATTTTCCAAATATGCGGTATTCATTTCTTCACTTCACTTATCTATGAAATAAATCGCGCCATTCATTTTTTTGATGGGAGACCATTCTTATAATAATATACAATATTTAATAGCAAATTTCAATATACATTTTAAGGAGGTAATGATAAAATGAAACGCGCGGTAACATTGCTGCTTGCCGTTATTCTAGTTCTGGGTATCCTGCCCATTTCCCAGTCGGCTCCGCAGCAAGGGACAAATTATTGTCTGCTCGAAGATTTTGAAAAGGGCATAAACGGTTACTACGGCGGAGATTTAACCAGTTACGGAATAGCTCTGCCCAATTTTGTTTCCCAGTCAGTCTATCATTCGGGCAAGGGAATTGCCTCGATAATGCCCAAGAACGGTCAATGGTGTGAGGTTCTGCATAGCGCCGGCACCGCCCTGGCCAGTAATTTCGCGGCAAATGCAGACGGCTACAAATATTTTATGTTTTATATAAAAGGCATAGAAAACATACCTCTTGAATTAACCGTTTCCCTAAGAGACTCCTCGGAAAGATATTATTTTTCCGCCGGTCAGGCCTCCCTTTACAATTTGAATGGAGAGAGCCAGACCGTCAAGGGAGGCAACGCCTCAGGCGCGGCAGAAAATTCTTCCATCACTATACCGGCAAGCTTTAATGGCTATGTGGTCTACAGCCTGAATATGTCGTCAGTAAAATTCGACGTCTCAAACATTGTATTGGATGTGAGAACAAACGGCGCGCTCAAGGATGATTCCTACGGTTTCGATTCATTCTATTTAACTAATTCGCCAAAGGAAGTAATAGATATGTTTAATCCCGGCAGTCCCGATATGGACAACGATGATTATATGCTTTTAGAGGGCTTTGACAGTTTTGAAACAGACAGCACAATGCCAGAAGGCTATTCTTCATCTGACCTGACTCAATTCGGCGTACCAGCCGTAGCAGAATACTTTATTAAAAAGAGCGGCCACTCCGGCAACGGCATCGCTTCGGTAATGCCCGTCAACGGCCAATGGTGCGAGGTTCTGCTCTGCGGCCAAAATACTGCTCTAACAAGCCGGTTTAACTCTAATGCCGCAGACTATCAGTATTTTATGTTTTATTATTACGGAATACCCGGAATTGAAACCAATCTAACCGTTACTCTTCGAGGCGCCTCCTCCCGCATCTACCTCACAGCCGATACCGTATCCCTTTATACTCTCGAGGGAGAAAGCCTAAAGGTGGTAGGAGGAGATAAATCCAGCTCGGGCGTAGCCAATTCTTCATTCGCTGTGCCAGCCAGCTTTAAAGGCTATGTTGTATTTAAGCTGGATATGTCCAAGGTGGATTTTGATGTAACCACCATAGGCTTGGATATGCGCTGCACAGGCGCATTTGCCGGGGATTCCTATCGCTTTGATTCCTTCTATCTTACCAACGACCCGCAGCTTATTATAAATCAGCCTAACGAGGGCGGCATAACGGGCGAGGAAGGCAATCTGCCTGAGACTCCGTCCAGTATAGACGAGGCAGTAGAGCAGGCTAAGGAGAGATACGGCGAACTGCTGAACTATACGCCTCAAATAACATATACTCCAGAATATGACCCGGCAGGCTATAATGGAATAAAATGCTTCTATTATGACAGCGTAGACGACTATCGCGGCCAGCCCACCCGCGCTTTCGGATACATAGGATATCCCGAAGGGGCCAGCGCCGAAAACCCCGTACCTGCCGTGCTGCTGCTGCACGGCTCGGGTGGATATCCCTTTGCCGAATGGATAAAAATCTGGAATGACCGCGGATACGCCGCTATAGCCATCCAGCATGGAGCTCTTATGCCCGATGGCAAGGGCGGCTGGACGCAGGACGCCCAGGGCGGCGCTACCGAAGGCTACGGCACGGGCAATCTGCCTCTTGAACGTCAATGGCTTTATCACGCAGTAGCCAAAAGTATTCTGGCAAATAATATTCTGCGCGCCGACCCTCTTATTGATAAGGATAAAATAGGCGTTACCGGAATTTCAGCAGGAGGTTCAGTTGTAGCTAATCTCATAGGCTATGACGCCCGGTTTGCCTTTGCCGTGCCTGTTTACCTGTTCGGTTACATGCACGAATCGCTGTCGGACAGAAGCGAACGCTATGATGAAGCCACTTATAAGCTATGGGAAGGTTCTGTGCGCTTTGACAATGTTAAAATGCCCGTTCTCATACTTAACAGCGACAGCGATTTTTCGGCGAGCGTAAATACCAGCAGCCGCAGCTTTGATAATTTGGAAAACGCTCAGATATGCATAAAGCACGGTCTGCTGCACGGACATATAGAGGGCTGGACCCCAGCAGAAATTTACCGTTTCGCCGACAGCATCGTAAAGGACGGAGAGCCTCTGGCGTATTTTACTGAACAGCCAACGGCCGGCATGGGACGACAGCTTAAACTGGCTCTGGACGCGCCCAAAGACGCAACAGATATAGACGTCACGCTGTATTACGCAACCGAACCGCTAAGCTATAACGATAAAAATGAAATAGAGCAAAAATGGCTGTCCGTTCAAGGAACATATAGCGATGGAAAAGTGGAGGTTACAGTACCCGCCGAAGCAAGCGTATATTATATAAGTATATGCTCAAAAACTCCATCTGGTAATTTCTACTCGTCCTCGAGGCTGGTTGAATCTCCTCTGGATAACCCGTCCCAAAGCGGCGACAACATGACTGTATATACCGCAGGAGCCGCAGTAATCGGCCTTATAAGTACATTAGGAGTTTTAATTTACAAGCGTAAAAGATATAATTGAATATATTTTTCATAGCCGGGAAAGTATAAGGTTTTCGGTCACAATGAAGTATTATCTTCCGATTAGGCGGTATAGCCCCGTTCAAGGGCTATGCCGTCTTTTCCTGTTTATCTGCTTCTTTCTGCTCCGTCTGCGGGTCAGTCGGCAAATGGATTTCTCCCACAAAGTTAAAGACAATATCTACTTTCTGAAAACGCTTGCCGTCTATCTTCTCCGGCGCATGGACAACGATTTTCTTCACAAATTCATTAACGATAGTGGGCGTTAATTCGGTTATTCCCACATATTTGCGGATAATGGCGGCGAAGCTGTCAAAGTCGCTTTTATTCTGTTCGTAGGTATCGACTTCCTGTTGCCCTGTCTGCACTTTTTCCAAGAGTTCTTTCTGTTCTACTTCATACTCAGCGGATAATTTCAAAAATCTGTAATGGCTGATAGTGCCGTTTATATCGTCCTCATAAATCCGCTTGAAAATACGGTAAAGTTCCGCAATTCGCTTCTTTGCCTGTCCGACCTCACGTCGTCTACGCTTCATGTCCTCTTCCGCTTCATCAAACCGCTGTTTCCGTATCAGTTCCATAAAGGCGGTCACGTCCTCATAGAATAGTGCAGTCACGTCAAATATCCTCTGCCGAACGATTGCCTTTAGCGTTTCTTCTCTGATGAAGTGCGCCGTACAACTGCCCGTATTGCTCTTGTACTTTGCACAGCGGTAATGGTCTTGTGAGCCGTTAAAACTCTTGCAGGTAGCAAAGTGAAGTTTACTTCCGCAGTCTGCGCAGAATACCAAGCCGGAAAATAAACCTTGCCGTTCCGCTTTTGTGGGGCGGCGTTTGTTTGCCCTTAACTCCTGTACCCGTTCAAAGACTGCTTCTTCCACGATTGCTTCATGGGTATTGCGGAAAATCGCCTGTTGCTCCTTTGTGGTGGAAATACACTTTTTCAACTTGTGGGATTTGGAATAGCTTTTGAAATTTACTGTATGCCCGCAGTAGTCCATGCGCTCCAAGACAGAAATAATGGTGCTTTCGTCCCAGTTATACGGATTTTCGGGAAGCGGCTTGCCTTTCTGTTTCGCATAGTAGACTCTGATGGTAGGTATCTTTTCTGCCTTTAGGATTTTCGTTATCCTCATAGGTCCATTTCCCGCAATACACAGGTCAAAAATCCTCTTTACCACAACAGCGGCTTCTTCATCAACAATCCATTGTTTTTTTCCGCAGGACTTACCTTGTAGCCATAGGGCGGCTTTGATAAATGTTCTCCCGCCATGCCCTGCGCCCGTTTGATTGCCCGTACCTTTTTACTGGTATCTTTGGCGTAAAAATCGTTGAACAGGTTGCGGAAAGGGGTAAAATCATTGTCGCCCTTTGCTCTGTCCACGCCGTCATTGATTGCGATATAGCGCACGTCACGTTCCACAAAGAAAATTTTCGTATAGTAGCCTGCTTTCAGATAGTCCCGCCCCAAACGGGACATATCCTTGACAATGACTGCTGCCACGTTTCCGGCTCCAATTTCTGCTATCATGCGGTTAAAATTCGGACGGTCAAACGTTACACCGGAAACGCCGTCATCAATGAAAAAGGTTGGATTTGAAAAGCCGTTGTCTGCCGCATATTTGGATAAGACTGCTTTCTGATTGACTATGCTGTTGCTGTCGCCGTCAAGAGCGTCCTCTTGACTAAGGCGGGCGTATAATGCTGTTATCTGTTCGGGCTTATATGTATTTGCTGTCATGTCCGTTCCTCCTATAATGAACGCCCGACAGACAGGTTGCTAATTTTATTATAGCGGACTTCTTTTTCTTTGTCAGTAGGCGTTTTCAATGTTTCTGATTTTATGAGCCGTTTCATTTTGTCGTAGAGCAGCTCCGAGCCGCCGCAGGAGGTTGATACAAGATAGTATGTACCGCCGATTTTTTAAGTGACTGTTTCGTTTGCCGAATTTCCACGATTGTACTGAAAATCGGCTGTTTCCTGTTCCTGTTTCCTTTCCATTCCGTTCCCGTCCTTTCCCTGTCTGATAAAGTGAAAATTTGAATAGCAAGCATAGGAAACGGATAGCCGTTCCTGTAAAATGCCCGTCTGCCGCCGGAGCATTTTTCTTGTTGGGAAGTGTCCCAAACCCTCATTTCATCAAGCCCTTGAATTGTAACAATAACCGCCGTTCCAGTCGCCAGACTTCTTCCATGACACGCTTTACTTCGCACATATCATCACCATAAATCGCCCCTGTTTCGTTGACACGTTTTGCAATCTGGTTGATATTCACGCCGATTTTCTGAAGCTGCGCCATATGCTTTTTCACTTCCTGCATCAACCTTGCTTTATTGAAAAGCCTTTTTATCAAATTGTGTGTGATACATTTTTTGAAAGTTATCTTATGGACGATTTTTGCAATAAAATAATGCGACTTCTTTTTATTGAACAATTTGGTAATTCGGAAATTCAAAAAATATATGACCGCTGGATGTTTACAGAGCCGCTTGAATTTCAAAGCAAAATGTTTTATACACTAATGAAAATAGGAATAATCCCACATACAGATAGTGCGTATTTAGCTGTTAAATATTATGCTCCAATTCATTTTTTTGCTCAAAGATGGCTGTTTAGTGGGACATTATCGGCAGAACAGAAAAATGCTTTTCGGGAAGCTGCTTATCAGCATATTGAAAAATCTTTTGTAGAAATAGAGGTGGCATAATGCTAAACATTGTAATCACAGGTGCAAATCAAGGAATTGGGTATTATTTTACGGAACAAGCTCTAAAAAAACGGGAACAAGGTTGCTGTCTTGGATTTAGAAACAGATAATTTAGTAATTTTAGAACAGTCATATCCAAACAGACTGTTCTACTACAAAACGAACGTATGCAAAGAAATGCAAATCCATACCGCTATTGCCGACATCATTGAGAAGTTGCAAAAAGCAGATATTGTCATTCATAATGCTTGTCTTTGTACTTTTACCAAAGAAGCTGATACCGATTTTTCCACTTATGAACGAGTTTTTGATATGAATTATTATGGGGCGCTTCGTTTAGTAAAAAGTATATTACCTTATATGCATAAACAAAAAAATGGAAAAGTTATTTTTACAAGTTCGGGAGTGGGTGTTACAGGTTTTATTGGAATATCGCCTTATGCTTCAACGAAAGGGGCATTAGAAGCCTTGGCAAAATGTCTTAACTTGGAATACGCTTCTGACGGTATTTCTTTCCACATTATTCACCCGCCACTCACCCGGACAAAATCGGCAGAGCCATTACCTATACCAAAAGAATTTATGTCAGACCCCCAAAAAGTAGGCTATGGAATTGCAAACCATATTTCTTCCAGACATTTTATCCTATGCCACAACTTTTTACAAAAAATCCAGATACTTATCTGTTATCTTTTCCCAATAAAAATGGGCAGGTTAATGTCGAAAATGGCATTGCGATATATAGGTAACAAACAATAAATACTGAAAGGGAAAAATAGTATGACCTCAAAATGGATACTCTGTCCTGTTTGTGATAATAAAACCCGCAACAGACTTAGAGAGGATACCATCTTGAAAAACTATCCTCTTTATTGTCCGAAATGCAAACAGGAAACTATAATCAATGCTCATAAACTCAATATATCAGTTATCAAAGAGCCAGACGCACAGACGCAGAGCCAATAATACGCAGATTTGAAATGCGGTTATCGGCTCTTTTGTTTTTAAGAGGAAATTGACATGTTTATCTATGATTATCAGCTGTTAAAAAAATTAACGCCCTTTATGCAGACAAGTGCGCTCTTATAGATGAACTGTCAAATCATATAATAACCTTTTTCTGTTCACAACGCCTGTATCGCTTTATGCTATATGGGCGTTTATTACCACCCCCCATGGGAAGAAATGGGGTGATTTCAGATGATTTATTCCGAGCAGTACAAGGGACGTATCGAATGTGCTTTTGCCGCTTTTTTCAAGTTTGTTCTCCGTAATGCCGCTTTTAATGCCTATCGAGATATAGCCAGATAGCAGAAGCATGAAATTTCTCTTGAATATCTCATGGAAGAAAAGTATTTCAAACCGTCCATAACAGACAGCTACTTTGAGAAGCAGAGCAAACTGACTGCCTATCATGTATGCGATAAGACTGTCATTATCGAAAACGAGCAGTTAAGGCAAGCTTTTTCTATCCTATCAGAACAGCGGAAAAATGTGCTTATTTTGTATTTCTACTGCCATTACACAGACGCAAAAATCGGTCAGGCATACGGACGTAGCAGAAGCACAGCAAACTACTGGAAGTTAGCGGCGTTGAAGCAGTTAGAATTGGAGAGATTGAAACATGAGCAGGAAGCTGATACCATTTGAAACCATTGAAAAAGCAGTTACCGGAGAGCCGGAAGCGGTCAATGCAGTCCTGCAACATTACAAAAGACATATGAAATATCTGTCTATGTATCAGGGGCATTTCAATAGTGATATTCAAGACAGTTTGGAAACACAGCTTGTAAAAGCAATCCTTAAATTCCGCATTGACAGGTAGTGAGTAGCAAAGCCAGAAACAGCCGTCAAGGATAAACGTTGCGCTGAAAGCGTCCCTGACGGCTGTTTCTGACTTTGCTTGTGGGAAATCAAGAGCGTAATCGGATAAACCGCTTACGCTCTTAATCTATCATAGTCTATGTTCACATTTAGGGATAAAAGTTCCTTGATTTTATGCGGTTTTACAGGTGCAAAACAGAGAGGTTAAGGGTTTTATACTCATATCCCCGAAAACGGCGTTCTATTGCGTAACAGGACATAAAAACAGCATGTACCGTTTTCTTACAGTACACGCCGCTTTAGTTGCAATCCTGTCTGTCAGCCGTTAAGTTAGTTTTCTTCTGATACTTCCTTATCAGTATAAATCCTAATGCTTTCCCGTTTTATTTTTAATTGCTTCCATACAATAGTATATACCTATATACCGACTATGACATGCAGGGCAAGCAAATACATAGCATTTAGCATAACAGTTAAAGGACCACTAATTTCCATCGAGCAAATTGCCCGGAAGGCATGTAAGCAGCGTTGGGCGGGAACAGCCATGAGGGGCGGAAAAAGTTCGGTGAGTTGAGGAAACACGGTTGGGCAGGAAAAAGTCCGGCGATGGTCGGCGTTGGTATGGAAAAGCCAGCGTTGGGTGAGGGAAAACCTTGGAAATTGGAAAAGCCTGGTGTTTAGAGCGGTCTGGCCCGCATGCCCCTAGCATGTCTATCTCGAAACTCCTGGAAATTTGATATGAAAAAAGACGCAACCTTATGGCTACGCCTTCTTCCTTCTTGAGACCGGCAGCGACATACTCTCCCGGGCCGTGTCCAGCCAAGTACCATCAGCGCTAAAGGGCTTAACTTCTGTGTTCGGCATGTGTACAGGTGGTTCCCCTTTGCCTTTGCCACCGGAAATATTGTTTCAGAGTTCCCTCTGTAACTTTGTCTCTTCTCTCTCTTTGGCTGCTCACTCACAACTAAAGACTGACTTCCTGCTCTGCTGCCGCTTGACCGCTTGATCAAGCCCTCGCCCTATTAGTATCGGTCAGCTCCGAACGTTACCGCTCTTCCACCTCCGACCTATCTACCTTGTAGTCTGCAAGGGGGCTTACTTGCTTCCGCAATGGGATATCTCTTCTTGAGGTCGGTTTCACGCTTAGATGCCTTCAGCGTTTATCCGCTCCGTACTTCGCTACCCAGCTGTGCCATTGGCATGACAACTGATGCACCAGAGGTACGTCCATCCCGGTCCTCTCGTACTAGGAACAGCTCCTCTCATATATCCTGCGCCCACGATGGATAGGGACCGAACTGTCTCACGACGTTCTGAACCCAGCTCGCGTGCCGCTTTA
>OGCQ01000423.1_pt1 | contig 70616 bp, 61 predicted proteins | sample 1570161 | NCBI WGS metagenome assembly OGCQ01 (sample SAMEA4384402, study PRJEB24528) | human gut metagenome | reverse complement strand
GCTGCAGAGCGTGGAAGGTGCCCCTTCTGCGCCTTCGGAAAGCATGGAGACGGCAGCTTTCTGTTCCGCGCCTTTTGCAGAGGGCGGTGGGGAAAACGGTGCCGTACCAGATAGAGAGGACGTGGACCTGTGGTCAAACTAGGCAAGACGATACCGGCCGGGGATTTGTTCGAGCTGGATTCCGCCAGCTCCATCCCCGTCTGGCTTCAGCTGAAGAACCGCTTCATCTACCTCATCACCTCGGGGTTCTACCTGCCGGGCGATCAGCTGCCCACGGTACGGGGCCTGGCCGCCGAGGTGGAGGTGAACTACAACACCGTGAGCAAGGTGTACCAGAGTCTGGAGGAGGACGGCTACATCGTGTCGAAACGGCGGCTTGGGGCGTTCGTGGCCGATGTGTCCGACAAGCCCGGCGTCTCGGCCGAGGTGACGGCGGAGATCGTCACCGCCGAGTACCTGCAGCGCTGCCAGGAGCTGGGCATGACGCTGGAAGACATAGAAGCCCAGTTCGCGCACAGCATCAGGAAAGAGAAGATCAAGCGCCACAAGAACCAGAGGCCGCGCCCGAACGCGAAGGGAGATCGAACGATGAAACGCGACAAGCGAGCAGGCGCGGAAGCGGGCGTCGGGCCGGCGGGGTTCCCGACGGGCACCTTGCCTGCGTATTCCGACGGCCGCAGCGCCCCCGACAACATCCGTTCGGCGACCAACCGCAGCCGCGCCTCCCGCACGTCCTTTCCCGGCCCCTCGGCCACATAGGTCATCCGCCGCGTCTTGTCCCGGCCCAGCAGGTCCGTCAGCTCTCCCTCGTCCGCCTTCGGCATTCCCTGCACCACCGCCAGATACGTCTTCTCGAATTCCCCCTCCCGTATCTGCCGTGACAGCTCTCCGGCGGCGTAGGCGCTCCGTGCGAACACCATCAGCCCTGCTACCGGCGCGTCCAGCCGGTGTACCGTCCGTATGCACGCGGTGTGCAGCGTCTGCCGCAGCAGCGCAGGCATTCCGCCCGGTTGATCCACCGACACTACCCCCGCCGGCTTTACCGCCACCACGATCCGCTTATCCTCATACACGATATCCATGCTGCGCCCCTTCCGTACCTGTTTTTGCCGTGCCTGACACATAGCTTGCATGGCCCTGCAACATCCTCTGCACTAAGGTATCATAAGCGTACAAGAAAAGTAAAGTAAAAGTAACACAAAAAGCAAGAAAAAAATACTTGACAGGACGGGTCTAATGCGTTAGACTAAAAACAGGTCTACTACATTCGACCAAGGAGGAAAACCCTGTGGAAACACCGAAAATTTTTGACAGTGAGCTGCGCTTCTGCGAGATACTGTGGTCCCATGAGCCTATAAAGAGCAGCGAGCTGGTCCGCCTCTGCGCCGAGGAGCTGGGCTGGAAAAAATCCACCACCTACACCGTGATCAAGCGTCTCGCCGAGCGCGGCGTGGTGCACACGGAGAACGCCGTGGTCACATCGCGCGTCGCGCGCGAGGACGTGCAGCGCGCCGAGAGCCGTACCTTCGTGGCCCACAACTTTCACGGCAGCTTGCCGGCATTTCTGACGGCTTTCATGGGAAATTCAAAACTTTCCAAAGAGGATGCCGATGTGCTCCATGCCATGATCGACCGCTTCGAGCAGGAGAATTCCGGACGTAACTGAACCGCGCTGCGGCATACGATGTCATGCCCTGCGCCATAAAGGAGAAGAAAAAATGGATAGTCTGTTTACCTCCGTGCTGGAAATTTCCTGGCAGGCGGGCCTCATCGCGCTGGCGGTGATGGCGGTGCGGCCGCTGCTGCGCCGTGCGCCCCGCCGGGCCGTGTGTATGCTGTGGCTGCTGGTGGCCCTGCGGCTGTTGCTTCCCGCCCGATTGACAGTAGAGAGCCCCGTCAGCCTCCAGCAGCCCGAAAGCCCGCCCATCCTGGCCTATCAGGAGCTTCGCCAGCAGGAAAAGGTCTATGTTTCCACCCCGCCGGAGCAGCGCCCGGAAATGGCAGGACCCGTTGCGGCACAAGGCTTTGCGCTGCTGGATCAGCTGCCCGCCATCTGGCTGACGGGCGTGGGCTGCATGGCGCTGTACATGGCCCTCAGCCTGCTGCGTATGCGCTGGCGGCTCCGCGCCGCCCCCCGCATACAGGACAATGTCTATCGCTGTACCGACTGGTCCACGCCCTTCGTGCTGGGCGTGCTTGCACCCCGCATTTATGTGCCGGAAACCGTATCGGAGCAGGACTTTCCCCAGGTGCTCGCCCACGAAAGGTGCCATATCCGCCGCTGGGACCATGTGTGGAAACCGTTGGCATTTCTGCTGCTGGCGGTCAACTGGTTCAACCCGGTCCTCTGGGCGGCCTATGTCCTGCTGGGCCGCGACATGGAGCGCGCCTGTGATGAAATGGTGTTGAAAAACGCCACGCCATCCCAGCGGGCCGCATACTCCCGCGCACTGGTGGCCTGTGCCGCCCAGCCGAAAATGGCGGCGGTGTGCCCGCTGGCCTTTGGCGAAGTGGCTGTGAAAGAAAGGGTGAAGAACGTGCTCAACTATAAGAAGCCCGCCCTCTGGGCTGTCATCCTCCTGGTCGTCGCGGCGGCCATCATCGGCGTGTGCCTGCTGACGAAGCCCAGCTACAAGAACGTGGGGACGCTGGACGCGGAGAAGCTGTTCGCCCTGCGGACGGAGTATGTGGGCGACAACGCGGCGGTCAGCGGCATACTGGACGCGCTGGGGCTGCCGGAGATGGGCGATACGGCGGACAGCGACACATACGCCTATTCCATCCGCTTGGACACGAACAGGGAGCCTATGGGTGTGACGGTGTGCTATGCCTTTGCGGGTGATGTCCCGGAACGCAGCGCGGAGTGGAACCGGCAGATGGCGCAGCGGGGCTATATCGCCATGGCGCTGATCGACAATATCGACTGGTTCCGCTGGACGGACATCGATCAGGCGGGTACGTCCCATGTCACCGGTGCGGTGTATTCGAGCAATCATGCGGGCTATGTGGATGCACTGAGCGCGGCGCGGGAGAGCGTGAAGGGCTTGCAGACGTATATGGATATGCTGCGGACAATGGCGGAGGATGGCTCTATCGTCTACTATGAGGGGGACGCGCAGCCGAGCTTTGAGGAAACCATGCCGTGGAGCGTTACCGGGGAGAACGACCCGTGCAGCGTCCGGGCGGAGGACTACGGCATCGTGTACGACGCGGCGCAGCTGCCAGACTGGGAGACCGTGCCCCTGAGCTATCTGTGCGCGTACTATCTCAACGGTGACGGCGCGTATGCCGAGGGTGCCATGGACGTGCTGGCGCACCGCTACCAGCAAGCCCCCAACACGGTGAAGGCGTATCTCCGCCGGCTGGCGGGACAGCAGGTCCCCGACGGCCGGGGCGACGCATCGGAGGTGCTGCTGGCGGATATTTCCCGGTATGCCATGTCCCAGTTGACCGGCGGGCTGCCGGTGGCCGCCAGTTATGAGAGGGACCAGCTGAGCATCTCCGTGTCGGAGGTCTATTCCGTGACGTACCGCACGGTGACATACGACGAGAATTACAGCGAGGACATCCCGGTGTATGAGGTGGGCAGCGGCGCGCAGCTGTCCGTGATAAAGGGTGAGGGCTTCACCCTCTACGGACGGTACAATGAGGAGAACGTGGCGCTCCACAACGGAGATGTGGTAGAGCTGACGGAGCAGTTCGTGGGCCTGGGCATGGATGGACAGTACGCTGTACGGTTCCAGTACCGGAGCGCGGCGGAAACGGCGGAGCTGGAGGTTTATCAGATCACGTGGGAGGCGGGGGATTCAGTAAAACAGGTCGTCCCGCTGACGGAGGAGCAGGTGCAGACCATTCTCTCCGAGCAGGGGATAGTCCAGCCGGAATGGTACACGGTGTGCGCTGATTTGCGGCAGAACGGCGCGGACGTGGCCAGCTACATGGGTACCGACTATGAGCCCGTGCCGCCCACGGTGCTGAAAATACTGACGGAGCAGTGCGGCTATACCTTCGTGACGCCGGAGGATTTCCGGGGCAATATGACTTCCGCCAAGCTGGAGTTCTACGGCGGCGAGACGTACACCGCCGCCAAGGCCGACCTGCCCGCCCTGCAGAAGATGCTGACCAACGCCAGAGCCTACGGCGGCGCGTCCTCTTGTGGGTTTGGCGCCAAGCTGACGGTGACGTTCGACGACGGGCGGACAGTGTCGGTGCTGAAGGGGACGGACAGCTGCGCCAGCTTTATGTTCGGCTCGTGGAGCTCCGCCATGGTGTCCGACAGCGAGAACCGGCAGTTCTGGCAGATGTTCGGCGTGCCCTTTGACGAATAAGCAGAGCGGAAAAGCCACCCCGATGGGGTGGCTTTTCTATGCGTACACGGTATCTCAGCCGTGGTAATACCTCTTGGCGCAGAAGTCGCGCTCTACGCGTACCTTGCCGGTGTCGGTGAGCCAGTCGGTGAAGTTGGTGAAGTTCCGCTCCACGATGCTGAATTTCAGCTCCTGCCGGGTGCGGATGTTCTCCCGCTGGCAGAAGGCGTATATCCAGTCGGAGAACGTCATGCCGTCGGTCAGATCGTCCAGCAGCTCCCGCTCCTTGCGGTGGATGAAGGCGATGTTGCTGTCGATGAGGGCAGACAGCTCCGCGCGGTCGGTGATGATCTGCTTGTGGGCGACGATATAGGCGGGGTAGTCGGTAGAACGGAGGGCGGCCTTGCTCTCCAGATCCCTGGCGACGAACATACTGGTGGGCAGCTTGGCGCCGTCGATCAGCGCCTGGTCGATGAGGCAGTCACCCAGATAGGCCGCGCCGTCCGGCGTGACAAAGCCCAGCTGGCCTGCCGAATGGCCGGGGAGAGACAGTACACCGAACCGGGCGCCGTCTACGTCGATGTGGTCCTCCTGGGGGAAGATGACTCGATCTGCGGTGAAGCACTCCTCCAGAAACAACTCACGGCTTTTGCCGTAGGTCAGGGCCACGTAGTTAGCGCGGTAGCTGTCCGGGTTCACAGAGATACCGGCTTCGATCAGGGAGATGGCGGCTTTCGCGCCGTATCGCTCCTGCAAATACCGGACGTTGCCGGTGTGGTCGAAGTGGGCGTGGGAGCAGAGAATGGCGCGCAGACGCCAGCCCTGCCCGTCGATGAGCGCGGTCAGGCCGGCTCTGTCCAGCTTGGCGTAGCCGGTGTCGATGAGCACCACATCCCGGTCATTGAGCTTATAAACGGGTAGCAGGGCGGTGGCGGCGACGGCCGCATATGTATTGCCCAGCACGTGCAGAAGTTCCATGAAAATCAGCCTCCGGAAAAATGTTTTTTCCATTATACACCGCCAGTGGAAAAAAACAAAGCTTTTCGTTTTTGCGTTCCGCGCCGCAGGCGCAGGGCACGCGGGAGAATGCGGAGGGATCTGCAAAAAAGAATTCAGAAAAATTTTCGATTTTCCCCCTATGCAAAACGGGAGAAATAAGGTAAAATACCTGATAGAAAATTAGGGAGGAACGGCGATGGAGCAACCAGTATTCAAGCGGGTGCTGCTGAAGATCAGCGGCGAAGCGCTGGCCGGCGATAAGCACTTCGGTCTGGACTTTCAGGTCATGGGCCGGGTGGCGGACGTTATCAAGCAGTGTGTGGACATGGGCGTGCAGGTGGGTATCGTCATCGGCGGCGGCAATTTCTGGCGCGGTGTGAAGGACGGCGAGGGACACATCGAGCGCACCCGGGCCGATCACATGGGTATGCTGGCCACGGCCATGAACTGCATGGCCATGGCGGACGTGCTGGAGCAGAAGGGTGTGGACGTGCGTGTGCAGACGGCGCTGGAGATCCGGGCCGTGGCGGAGCCGTATATCCGCGCCAGAGCCATTCGGCACCTGGAAAAGGGGAGAGTGGTCATTTTTGGCTGCGGCATCGGCTGCCCGTTCTTCTCCACGGATACCGCGGCGGTGCTGCGGGCGGCGGAGATCGACGCGGACGTCATCCTGCTGGCCAAGAATATCGACGGCGTGTACGACAGCGACCCGGCCAAGAACGCCGACGCGGTGAAGTTTGACAGCATCACCTACGACGAGGTGCTCAAGCGCCACCTGGCGGTGATGGACTCTACCGCCACCAGCCTGTCCATGGACAACCATATCCCGGTGCTGGTATTTGCCCTGAAAGACCCGGAGAATATCATCCGCGCCCTGCGCGGCGAAAAAATCGGAACGATCGTGAAGGAGGACTGACCCCATGTTGAAGGACGAGTACAAGGTTTACGAGGAAAAAATGAAGAAGAGCATTGAATCCGTGATGAGCGACTTCGACACCGTGCGTGCCGGCCGCGCCAACGCTTCCGTGCTCAACCGCATCAGTGTGGACTATTACGGTACCCCCACGCCCATCCAGCAGATCGGCTCTATCGGCTCTCCTGACCCGCGGACGCTGGTCATTACCCCTTGGGATGCCAGCATTCTGAAGGGTATTGAAAAGGCCATTCAGGAGTCCGACTTGGGCATCAACCCCCAGAACGACGGTAAGTGCATTCGTCTGGCTTTCCCCCAGCTGACCGAGGAGCGCCGCAAGGAGCTGGTCAAGCAGATCCACAAGTACGCCGAGAACGGCAAGGTGGCTGTGCGGAATATCCGCCGGGATGCGATGGATAACTTCAAGAAGCAGCAGAAGGCGTCCGAGATCACCGAGGACGAGCTGAAGATCGCCGAGAAGGACCTGCAGAAGCTGACCGATGACAGCTGCAAGGAGATCGACAAGATCCTGGACAACAAGGAAAAGGAATTGATGTCTGTTTAATGGGACTGTTTACGAAGAAAACGCCCCATACGGCGGGGGAGGTGGACAGGAGCCGCCTTCCCCGCCATATCGCTGTTATTATGGACGGCAACGGCCGCTGGGCGAAAAAACGCGGCCTGCCCCGCACGGTGGGGCACAAGGCGGGGGCAGAGGTGTTCCGCGACATCGCCACCTACTGCAAGGAACTGGGAGTGGAATACCTGACGGTATACGCCTTTTCCACAGAGAACTGGAAGCGGCCCGCCGATGAGGTGAATACCATCATGGGCCTGTTGGAGCAGTATCTGCGGGAAGCTATCGACACCATGGAAAAGGAGCACATCCGCCTGCGGTTCTTCGGCGACCTCAGCGCACTGTCCCCGGAGCTGCAGGCGCTGGCGCATGAGACGGATGACATCTCCGGCCGCTATGCGGGGTTCCAGGCCAATGTGTGTCTGAATTACGGCGGCAGGGCGGAGATACTGCGGGCGGCGCGGCTGTGCGCGGAGCAGGGGGTGGACTGGACGGAGGAGAACCTCTCCGCCAATATGTACTCTGCCGGTATCCCCGACCCGGAGCTGATCATCCGCCCCAGCGGCGAGATACGGCTGAGCAATTTCATGCTGTGGCAGTGTGCCTACAGCGAATTCTATTTCTGCGACACGCTGTGGCCGGATTTTACCCGGCAGGATATGGACAGAGCGATCATCGACTATCAGCGGCGGGATCGCCGGTTCGGCGGCGTAAAGTGAGGTGACGACCATGAAACAGAGAATACTGGTGGCGATCATCGGCGTGCCGGCATTGATCGGCGTGCTGTGCTTCGCACCGGATTGGGCCACGGCGGTGCTGGTGGCGGCGCTGTGCGTCATCGGCTGCCATGAGTTCATGGCGGCCGCCGCGCCGGAGAAAGCGGCGCACTGGTGGGGGCTGGCGGCCACGTTGGCGGTGTTCACCGTGTTCACGGTGTATTTCAGCGGCGGTGACTTCACGGGTACCGCCATACATACGATCATGGTATGGCTGCTGGCGGCGCTGATCGTGGTGATGTTCATCGCGGCGGTGCAGGCCTTCGGCAAAGACGACGAGCTGGATTTTCCGGATATCAGCGCTATGGCGGTGTCCGGATTGGTGATCCCGCTGGCGCTGGGCTGCCTGGTGCGGCTGCGGATGCTGGAATACGGCGCCGGACTGGTGCTGATCCCGCTGGTGTCGGCGTTTATGAGCGACTCTCTGGCGCTGTTCGGCGGTATGCTGTTCGGGAAAACAAAGCTGGCGCCCAGAGTCAGCCCGAAGAAGACACGGGAGGGTGCGGTCAGCGGTCTGGTGGGCGGCATGGTGGGAATGATCCTGTTCCGGATATTCTTCTTCCTATGTACGGAGGTGCAGCTGCACATCGGCTGGTGTGTGCTGTTGGGCTTCGTGGGCGCGGTGCTGGGGCAGCTGGGCGACCTGAGTTTCTCCTGCGTGAAGCGGCAGTGCGGCATCAAGGACTACGGACGGCTGCTGCCGGGCCACGGCGGCGTGCTGGACCGGTTCGACAGTGTGATCTTCGCTGCACCGGTGACGTGGATGCTTATCAACGCTGTGACGCTGTATTGAGGAAGGACCTATGACGAAAACCATCGCCCTGTTGGGGGCTACCGGCTCCATCGGGCGGCAGACGCTGGAGGTGGCCGGGGAGCTGGGCCTCCGCGTGGCGGCGCTGACCGCCAATACACAGGTAGACCTGTTGGAGCAGCAGGCGCGGCAGTATATGCCGCGCCTTGCGGTGCTGTATGACGAAAATGCGGCGCTGGCGCTGAAAAAACGGCTGCGGGGGACCGGCATTGAGGTCATGGCAGGGGAGGAGGGCCTGCTGGCTGCCGCCGCTATGACCGAGGCGGACACGGTGGTGACTGCCGTGATGGGCAGCGTGGGGCTGCGTCCCACACTGGCGGCGATCCAAAAAGGCAAGCGCATCGCGCTGGCCAATAAGGAAACGCTGGTGTGCGCCGGTGAGCTGGTGATGGACGCGGCGGAGAAATACGGTGCGGAGATCGTGCCGGTGGACAGTGAGCACAGTGCGGTGTTTCAGTGCTTGCAGGGCTGCCGGGACCGGGGTGAGGTGCGGCGTATCCTGCTGACCTGCTCCGGCGGGCCGTTCTACGGAAGGACCTTCGACGAGCTGGAGCATGTGACGGCGGCAGATGCCCTGCGCCATCCCAACTGGCACATGGGACCGAAGATCACGGTGGACTCCGCCACACTGATGAACAAGGGACTGGAGATCATCGAGGCCATGCGGCTCTATCGCCTGCCGGTGGAGCAGGTGCAGGCGGTGATACACCGCCAGAGCATCGTGCATTCGCTGGTGGAGTTCCGGGACGGGGCGCTGCTGGCGCAGCTGGGCACGCCGGATATGAAGCTGCCCATCCGCTATGCCATGACGTATCCCCACCGGGCCGAGAGCCCGGATAAGCCGCTGGACCTGCTGACCTGCGGCGCGCTGACCTTTGCCGAGCCGGACGAGAGGGCGTTCCCTTGTCTGCGTCTGGCACGGTATGCCGCAGCGGTGGGCGGCACCGCCTGCGCCATACTCAACGGCGCCAACGAGGCGGCTGTGGGACTGTTTCTGCGAGGCGAGATCGGCTTTAACGATATCTCCCGGCGGGTGGAGCGCGCGTTGGAGCGGGTGCCGGTGCAATATCAGCCAGGCCTTGCGGATATACTGGAAGCAGACAAGGCGGCGCGGCGCGCCGCCCTGTGACATCCGGAAAAGGAGCTTGCATACATGATCGTATATATCATAGCGGCCCTGCTGGTGTTCGGTATTTTGATCGCCGTCCATGAGCTGGGACACTTCCTGGCGGCCAAGGCCTGCGGCGTGCGGGTCAACGAGTTTGCCATCGGCATGGGACCGGTGCTATGGAAAAAGCAGCGGGGGGATACCCAGTATTCTCTGCGGGCTTTTCCGGTGGGCGGTTTCTGTGCTATGGAGGGGGAAGAGGAGGATTCTGACGATCCGGCGGCGCTGAACCGCCAGGGCTTTTGGAAAAAGCTGATCATTTTTGCCGCCGGCGCGGCCATGAATTTTCTGGCGGGGCTTATTATCATCTTCTGCCTGTATGCGCCGGCGCAGGGGTTCTATCAGCCGGTGATCTCCGGCTTTGCCGAGGGTTGTCCGTTGGAGAGCGCCGACGGCTTGCAGACCGGGGACCGGCTGGTGTCCATCGATGGGGAGCGCGTGTACATTTACAGCGACGTGAGCCTGCTGCTTGGCCTGAATAAGACCGGCACATTCGACCTGGTGGTGGACCGCGGCGGGGAGAAGGTGCGCCTGGACGACTTTGCCATGACGAGACAGACGTATACCGATCAAAGCGGAAATGCGTACAGCGGCTACGGAATATACTTCGGTGCGGCGGCGGCCACCTTCGGCGACAAACTGGCCTACACCTGGAACAACGCCGTGGATTTCGTGCGTCTGGTGCGGCTGAGCCTACAGATGCTCTTTACCGGACAGGCGGGCCTGCGGGATCTGAGTGGCCCGGTGGGGATCGTGTCCACCATGGTACAGGTAGGTGAGCAGGCGGAGACGACCCAGGCGGCGGTGGAGAACATCGCCTACATCGCGGCGCTGATCGCAGTGAATCTGGCGGTGATGAACCTGCTGCCGCTGCCGGCGCTGGACGGCGGGCGGATATTCTTCTTGATCATCAACGCGGCAGCCATGCTGCTGTTCCGGAAGCAGATACCGGCTAAATATGAGAACTATATCCACTTCGCGGGACTTATTCTGCTGCTGGCGCTGATGGTGGTGCTGGTGTTCAGCGACGTGGGAAAGCTGATCCACTGAGGAGGCGGGAACAGTGACAAGACGCATACAGGTGGGCGCGGTACCGGTGGGCGGCGGCGCAGCCGTGAGCATACAGTCCATGTGCAATACGCCCACGGAGGACGTGAACGCCACGGTGCGGCAGATACAGCGCCTGGAGCAGGCGGGCTGCGAGATCGTGCGTGTGGCGGTGCCCACGGAGGAGGCCGCACGGGCCATTCCGAGCATCAAGGCGGCTATACACATCCCGCTGGTGGCGGATATCCACTTTGATTACCGGCTGGCGCTGCTGTGTGTGGACGGCGGTGTGGATAAAATACGCATCAACCCCGGCAACATCGGGTCGAAGGACCGCGTGCGGGCCGTGGCCGACGCCTGCCGGGAGAGGAATATTCCAATCCGTGTGGGCGTCAACGGCGGCTCGCTGGAGAAGGGCCTGGTGCAAAAATACGGCGGTGTGACCGCCGAGGCGCTGGCCGAGAGTGCACTGGGCCATGTGCGCCTGTTGGAGGAGTGCGGCTTCGGGGATATCTGCATCTCCGTGAAGTGCTCCCGGGTGCCGGTAAATATGGCGGCCTACGAGCTGCTGCACGAAAAGGTGGACTATCCGCTGCATCTGGGTGTCACCGAGGCCGGCACACCGGAGATGGGGGTGCTGAAGTCGGCCATCGGCATCGGCGGACTGCTGTGTCGGGGTATCGGCGATACGCTGCGGGTGAGCCTAACTGCCGACCCGGTGGAGGAAGTAGTGGCCGCCAAGCGTATTTTGCAGGCCTGCGGTCTGCGGCAGACGGGGCCGGACCTGATCGCCTGCCCTACCTGCGGGCGGACGAAGTATGATATGCTGCCCATCGCCCGGGAGGTGGAACGGCGGCTGAAGAACTGTGACAAGCCCATCACCGTGGCGGTGATGGGGTGCGTGGTCAATGGACCGGGTGAGGCCACTGCTGCGGATGTGGGCATCGCCGGAGGCAAGGGCGAGGGACTGCTGTTCGCCAAGGGAACGGTTCTGCGGAAGGTGCCGGAGGACCAGCTGGTGGACGCGCTGTTCGAGGAGATCGACAAGCTGTGACAAGAGATACGATAGGGGAGAAACATGGCGGAGAGAGTACCGTTTTTTACGCTGTTTGAGAGCTTTCAGGCGCCGCGGCAGCTGCGCCTGCTGCTGCACGATGCCTGCATTATCAGCGGCGCGCTGGATATGGCGGGCCGGACGCTGGAGGTGCAGGTGGAAAGCAGTGAGGCACTGCCCCAGGCGGCACAGGACGCCCTGCAGCAGATGCTGGCGCAGCAGTATGATCTGCGGCAGGTGCTGCTGCATTTCTGCGGCACCGGCGAGCAAAAGGGCGACAACGGGGTGATCTGGGGCAAGACGATCACCGGAAAGCTGACGCCTATCGGCGAACTGAATATCAAGCAGGGCAGCGCTATTGTGGAGGGCCGGGTATTCAAGGCAGAGTGCTATGAGACGCGGCGCAAGGGAATGTGGACGCTGAACTTCAACATCACCGATGAGCGCGGCTCCGTGGCCGTGCGGAAGGCCATGGATGAAAAAGAGGCCAAGGTGCTGGGCGGCGCGATCAACGACGGGATGTGGCTGCGCCTGCAGGGCAAGGTGGAACTGACCTACGACGGGAAGGATATCCTGCTGCGGCCGGTGAATATTATGAAGATCAGCCACGCGGCCCGGCAGGACAATGCACCGGAGAAGCGGGTGGAGCTGCACCTGCATACGCAGATGAGCAGCATGGATGCTCTGACGGATGTGGGCAAGGTGGTAAAGCAGGCGGCAGCCTGGGGCCACCCGGCTATTGCCATTACCGACCACGGCACGGTGCAGGCATTCCCAAAGGCGCGGGACGCGGGCAAGGGGAAGATCAAGATCCTGTACGGCGTGGAGGGGTACTATGTCAATAACCTGGACGACCGCATTGCCGTACACGGTGCGCAGGATCAGGACTTTGACGACGAGATCGTGTGCTTCGACATTGAAACCACCGGATTGAAGGTACAGCGGGAGGCCATCACGGAGATCGGCGCAGTGGTGCTGAAAAACGGGAAGATCACGGATACGTTTCAGACCTTCGTGAACCCCGGCCGTCGGCTGACGCCGGAGATCATCGGCCTGACGGGCATTACGGATGCCATGCTGGCGGACGCGCCGCCGCCGGAGGAGGCACTGGCAGCGTTTTTGAAGTTCGTGGACGGGCGACCGCTGGCGGCCCACAATGCGGAGTTCGACATCGGGTTTATCCGGGCCGGATGCCGCAGGGCGGGGCTGGAATTCGACCCCACGTACATCGACAGCCTGATCCTGGCGCAGAACCTGCTGCCGGAGCTGCACAAACATAAGCTGGACATCGTGGCGGAGCATTTGGATCTGCCCGCCTTCAACCACCACCGGGCGTCGGACGACGCGGGGATGGTGGGGTATATGCTGATACCCTTTTTTGAGAGAATGCGGCGGGAGATGGGAATTTCCCGTCTGCAGGAGATCAACGGGCAGATGGAGAAGCTGCGGCCCCGGGGCGGCGGCAGCCGGCACCCCAAGCATATTATCATCCTGGCGAAGAACAAGCTGGGCCTGAAGCACCTGTATCAGTTGATCTCGGCTTCCAATCTCAAGTATTTCAAGCGTGTGCCCATTATCCCTAAGACGGAGCTGATCGCCCATCGGGAAGGCCTCATTATCGGCTCAGCCTGCGAAGCAGGCGAGCTGTTCCGGGCGGTGGCGGACCGCAAGGACTGGGCGGAGCTGAAGCGCATCGCATCGTTCTACGATTACCTGGAGATACAGCCCATCTGCAATAATATGTTCATGCTTCGCAACGGCACGGTGCAGTCAGAGGATGAGCTGCGGGAGTTCAACCGTACTATCGTCCGGTTGGGCCGGGAGCTGGGCAAGCCCGTGTGCGCCACCGGTGATGTGCACTTCCAGGAGCCGGAGGATGAGGTATACCGCCATATCCTGCTGGCCAGCAAGAAGTTTGCCGACGCCGACGCACCCCTGCCCATTTACTTCAAGACCACGGAGGAGATGCTGGCGGAGTTTGCCTATCTGGGCGAAGAGGAAGCGCATCGGGTGGTCATCGACGACCCGCGCGGCATCGCCGACCGTATCGAAAATATCGAGCTGCTGCCGCCGGGACGGTTGTTCCCGCCGCGGCTGGAGAATTCGGAGCAGGAACTTCATGACAGAGTGTGGGACAAGTGTCACGAGCTGTATGGCGACGAGCCGCCTCAGCTGATCGTGGACCGGCTGAACGTGGAACTGAAAAGCATTCTGGGCAAGTACGACGTGGTGTATATGTCCGCCCAGAAGCTGGTGCAGCGCAGCCTGGAAAACGGTTATCTGGTGGGCAGCCGGGGCAGTGTGGGGTCCTCACTGGTGGCGTATATGTCCGGTATTACGGAGGTGAACTCCCTGCCGCCCCATTATCGCTGCCCCAAATGCCGCCATACTGAGTTCATCACCGATGGCAGCTACGGCTGCGGCGCGGATATGCCCGATAAGAATTGCCCGATGTGCGGGGCAAAGTACGCTAAGGACGGATTTGACATCCCCTTTGAGACGTTTTTGGGCTACGGCGGCGGTAAGGTGCCGGATATCGACCTGAATTTCTCCGGTGAGTACCAGGCCCGGGCACACCAGCACGCCATCGAGATGTTCGGCAAGACCCAGGTGTTCCGCGCGGGGACCATCGGTACCCTAGCGGAAAAGACCGCCTTCGGCATGGTGAAGAAATACCTGGAGGAACGGGGCGAGACGGCCTCCAACGCGGAGCTGGATCGCCTGACGCTGGGCTGCGTGGGCGTGCGGCGTACTACGGGGCAGCACCCCGGTGGGCTGGTGGTGGTGCCGGATGATATGGATGTGGAGGATTTTACCGCGGTGCAGCACCCGGCAGACGATGCCAACAGCGACACTGTGACCACTCATTTCGAGTATCACTGCATGGAGGACAACCTCCTGAAGCTGGATATGCTGGGACACGATGACCCCACCATGATCAAAATGCTGGAGGACCTGACCGGCGTGAACGCGCGGGCCATCCCCTTGGATGACCCGGATACCATGAGTATTTTCACCTCGTCCAAGGTGCTGGGCTTTGAAAATGACGAGATACTGGGGCCCACCGGCGCCGTGGCTATCCCGGAGTTCAACACCCGGTTCACCCGCGGTATGCTGATGGATACCATGCCCCAGGATTTCAATACCCTGGTACGGTTGTCCGGCTTCTCCCACGGTACGGACGTGTGGATGGGCAATGCCCGGGACTTGATCGTGGGCGGCACGGCCAGCGTTTTGGAGACGGTGGGCTGCCGCGATGATATCATGTTGTACCTGATCTCCATGGGGCTGGAGCCGAAGATGAGCTTTAAGATCATGGAGGCGGTGCGTAAGGGCAAAGTAAAGAAAAAGGGCTTCGAGGACGGCTGGGAGGAGGCTATGCGGGAGCATCAGGTGCCGGATTGGTATATCGGCTCTCTGGCCAAGATCGGCTATCTGTTCCCTAAGGCCCACGCTGTGGCCTATGTGATGATGGCGTTCCGTATTGCGTGGTTCAAGGTGCATGAGCCGCTGGCCTTCTACGCTACGTTCTTCTCCATCCGGGCCAAGGCCTTCGACGCGGAGTACTGCTGCGCCGGCATGGATGCGGTGAAGCAGAAAATCAGGGAGATCGAGAACAATAAGGACGCCACCGACGTGGAACAGAACCTGCTGGTGACGCTGGAGGTGTGCTACGAGTTCTATCTGCGGGGCTTCCATTTTGACACCATTAGTATTTACGACTCCGATGCCACACACTTCAAGATCACGGGAAACGGCCTGCTGCCTCCCTTTGTAACGGTGCGCGGTCTGGGTGAGACGGCGGCGCTGGACACGGTGGAGAAGCGAAAGGGAAAAACCTTCATCTCTGTAGAGGAGTTCGCCACTATCTGCAACAAGCTTAGTAAGACCCATATCGAGCAGCTGAAGGCGCTGGGCGCCTTTGCCGGTATGGCGGATACCAGTCAGGTGACGCTGTTCTGAGACAGCCAAAAGCGAAAAAAAGAAGCACCCGAGCGGGTGCTTCTTTTTTGCACTTTATTCGGCTTTCTGTTTCACGGGGAAGTCGATCTGGGCCAGGAGGACGGCGGCGAACATCACCGCGCAGCCGATGTATTCCCGGACGGACATCTGCTGCTTGAGGATGATGGCGCCGGCGATGACGGCGAACACACTCTCCAGACTCAGCAGGATGGTGACCACCGTGGGGTTGGAACCCTTCTGCGCCAGAATTTGCAGGGTGTAGCCCACGCCGCAGGAGAAGATGCCTACATACAGCAGGGGCAGGATGCAGCCCCAGATGGCGGCGAAGTCCACGTCCTCGAAGAGGAACATGCACACAGTGGAGATAAGGGCCGCGAACAGGAATTGCAGGCAGCTGAGCTTCACGCCGTCCACGGTGGCGGTGAAGTGGTCGATGACAAGGATATGTATGGTGAAGCACACGGCGCAGGCCAGGATCAGCAGGTCGCCGGGGGCGAGGGAGAATTCACCGTTGATGCACAGCAGATACAGCGCGATCACGGACAGCGCCACGGCGATCCAGACGGGGAGGCTGACCTTCCGCTTGAAGAACAGACCGCATACGGGAACCAGCACCACATACAGCGCCGTCAGGAAGCCGGCCTTGCCGCTGTCGGTACCGGCGACCATGCCCGCCTGCTGGAAGTTGGAGGCCATGGCCAGCGCCGCACCGCAGCACAGGCCGCCCAGCCACAGCTGCCGGTTGGCGGCCTTTTTCTCGGCGGGGGAGAGGACGGGCTTGTCCTTTTTCAGCTTGTCGCTGATGACGATGACCACCAGCAGCGCCAGCACCGCGATAAAGTAGCGGCTGGCGTTGAAGGCGAACGCGCCGATGGAGTCGGCGCACATATCCTGCGCAACGAAGGCGGTGCCCCAGATGAAGGCGGCCAGAATGGGGAAGACCACCTGCCGCATCTGATTGTGTTTCATGTCAGTGATGTCCTTTCTCTGTTTACTCTTTCTCTTTCGGTGTGCCGGTGTGCCATTGGAATTTGCGCTCCTGATGATGCAGCAGGCGCGTGATATTCTCCCGGTGGCACCAGATCACCAGCGCGGCGATCAGCACGGCCAGCGCCGTGTAGAGGAGGCTGCGGCCGCAGAAGAAAAATGTGGTGACGGGCATGGAGGCGGCGGCGCAGACGGAGCCGAGAGAGACGTATCTCGTCAGCAGCCACAGGGCGGCGAACAGCCCCCAAGCGATGAGTCCTACGCGCCAATCCAGCAGCCACACCAGCGTGCCGCCGGACAGGATGCCCTTGCCGCCTTTGAAGCCGAAGAACACCGGGAACATATGACCCAACTCACAGCCAAGGCCACCCAGCAGGACGCCCAACATCCAGTCGCCGGCCAGATAGTCGAAGGCTGCACCGCCAATCAGGCAGGCAATCACTGTTTTACCCATGTCGAAGAGGATGACGCCCAGTGCGTATTTGGCACCGTAGGTGCGGTAGAAGTTGGTCAGGCCCGCATTGCCGCTGCCGTGCTGCCGCACATCGTCCTTGATGATGAAGTGGCTGACCATTACCGAGCCGTTGAGACAACCTAAGAAATAGCCCAGCAGCAATATGACCAGTGAGGCCAGCAGTGTAGCACCGATGAGATGGTTCAACCGTCGTCCTCTCCCTTCTGGCGGATAGTCAGCACGATGGGGGTGCCCTCCAGGCCGAACACGCTGCGGAGCTGGTTTTCCAGATACCGCTGGTAGGAGAAGTGGAAGAGCTTTTTGTCGTTGCAGAAGATGACGAAGTGGGGCGGCTTGACGCCCACCTGCGTCATGTAGTAGATCTTCAGGCGGCGCCCCTTGTCCGTGGGTGGCTGAACGCGGGTCTGCGCGTCTGCCAGCACACTGTTCAGCGTGCCGGTGGTGATTCGCATGGCCGCCTGATCGTTGACGTAGTTGATCAGCTCAAAGAGACGGCCCACCCGCTGGCCGGTCAGGGCGGAGATGAACAGAATGGGGGCATAGGGCATATAGCTCAGGTCCCGGCGGATATCCTCACGCATACGGTCCATGGTCTTGCCGTCCTTTTCGATCAGGTCCCATTTGTTCACCACGATAATGCATGCCTTGCCCGCGTCATGCGCCAGACCGGCGACCTTGGTGTCCTGCTCGGTGACACCCTCCTGAGCGTCGATGAGAATGAGGCAGACGTCGCTGCGCTCAATAGCCATGGTGGCCCGCAGAACGCTGTATTTTTCGATGTTGTCATCCACCTTGGACTTTTTCCGCATACCGGCGGTGTCGATGAAATTATACTTGCCGTACTGGTTCTCAAAGTAGCTGTCGATGGCGTCACGGGTGGTGCCGGCTACATTGCTGACGATAACGCGTTCCTCGCCCAGAATACGGTTCGTCAAGCTGGATTTACCTACATTGGGCTTTCCGATAATGGCCACCTGTACCACGTCGGAGTCGTCCTCATCATCCGTTTCCGGCGGAAAATACTTGATGCACTCGTCCAGCAGGTCACCGGTGCCGTGACCGTGGACGGCGGAGACGGCAATGGGATCACCCAGACCCAGGTTGTAGAATTCATAGAAATCCGGGTCGACCGCGCCCACAGAGTCCATCTTGTTCACCGCCAGCACGATGGGCTTACGGCTGCGCTGAAGCATACTGGCCACCTCCTGGTCGGAGGCAGTCAGGCCGGTCTTGATATCCGTGACGAAGATAATGACATCCGCGTTGTCGATGGCGATCTGGGCCTGCTCCCGCATGAAGGACAGAATCTGACTGTCTGTATTGGGCTCGATGCCGCCGGTGTCCACCAGGCGGAACCTGCGGCCCACCCACTCGCTCTCGCCGTAGATACGGTCACGGGTGACGCCGGGGGTGTCCTCTACGATGGACAGCCGCCGGCCGATGATCTTATTGAACAGCATGGACTTGCCCACGTTGGGGCGTCCCACGATCGCTATCAAAGGTAATGCCATAGTTTATCCCTCTCTTTCCAGCATGGCGTCCAGCAGGTCGCCGCCGTCTATCCCCACGATCTGCACCGGGCAGTTCAGCTCGGCGCTGAGCCGCTCCACGGTGTAGTCGTCCAAAAATACGTTTTCGCCGTGCCGCAGCATATGCAGCGGCAGCAGCACCCGGCCCAGATCCGGGACCTTTTGCAGCTGCGCCGACAGATCCTGCCCCGTCAGCAGACCCGCCACGTCGATGGTGTGGCCGAAAAAGTCGTTCTCCACGGCGATCACCTGTCCCCGCAGGGCTGGGAAATACGCCCTGGCCTGCTCCAGCAGGTGTGTCATGAACGGCGCTGCCGCCGTGCCGGTGGCGATGGTGAAGGGGGAGGGCGCTTCATCGTGCTCCTCCATGCGCATGGCGCTGAGGAAGTCCTGCTCCAGCGAGCGCAGCATGCCCACGCCGTTTTCCAGCTGGCGATAGCCCTCGTAGTAGTCCTCTTGGGGCAGATCCAGTCCGGCCCGCAGGTACAGTTCGTCAGCACAGAAGAACCTACGGGTGCCGAAGCGGCGCAGATTTTCCAGCCCGAATTCCTCGGCGATGGCAATGATGTCCCGGGCACAGTTCCTGTCCACGGGCCTTAGCTTGGCCAGACCCTGGCGGTACTTGGTGATACCCACCGGCACAAGAGAGCAGCTGGAGAACTGCCACTCGGTCAAGTCCCGCAGGGTGCGGCGCAGTTGGTCACCGTCGTTCCAGCCGGGGCAAACCACGATCTGCCCGTTCATGACGATACCGGCCTTGCAGAAGGCCTGGATATAGTCCAGCGACCGGGCGGCGTTCTTGTTGCCAAGCATGGTGCAGTGCAGCTGTGGGTCGGTGGCGTGGACGGAGACGTTGATGGGGCTGATGTGCAGGTCAATGATCCGCTGTGCCTCCCGCTCCGTCAGGTTGGTGAGGGTGATGTAGTTGCCCAGCAGAAAGCTCAGCCGTGCGTCGTCATCCTTGAAGTACAGCGTGGAGCGCATACCCGGCGGCATCTGGTCCACAAAGCAGAACAAGCAGTGATTGGCACAGGAGCGCATTTCGTCCATCAGATACGTGTCGAAGTTCAGCCCCAGGTCCTGGCCTTCGGCCTTGCGGCAGGTGACGTGCCGCACGTTGCCTGCCGCCGTTTTCAGCTCAAGGTGCGACAGGGGATCATAGCCGTAAAAACGATAGTCCAGCACATCCACGATGGGGTGGCCGTTGATGGATAGAAGCTGTTCGCCCACCTGAACGCCGGCGCGCTCCGCGGGGCTGTGCCGGTCGATGGCGGTGATGATGGTACTCATAATACGTCCTCACTCATGCAAAATGCGGCCTTATCCACAATAGGACATAATACCACATAATAATCAACTCATTATACCGTTTTTTGACGTGAGACGCAAGCACAATATAGTATAGCCGCCCACGAGCATAAAGTAAAACGATGGATTTTGATACTTCACATGACAAAAAGTGTGGGAGCAGTAAAAAACAAGAGGGAAGCGGCGCTTCCCTCTTGCAAAGGCACAACAGAACTTATTTCGCGGCCACAGACTTGACGACCTTGACCTCGCGGCCGTTGTAGCTGCCGCACTCCGGGCACATTCTGTGGGGGAGATGCAGCGCGCCGCACTTGGCGCACGCCACCAGCGTGGGAGCTGCCAGCTTCCATACGGAAGAACGTCTCTTATTGCGTCTTTGCTTGGATACTTTTCCCTTAGGGACTGCCATGTTGACACCTCCTTGGTCTTAATTGCCTGAGCAGCAATGTAATACAAAAGTAATTCACTCATCCTTCTGCAGCAGCTGCGATAGCTTCGCCAGACGGGGATCCACTGCCTTTTTGCATCGGCAGTTCTCCCGGTTCAGGTTCACACCGCAGCCGGGGCACAGCCCCCTGCAGTCCTCTGAGCAGAGAAACTTCGTGTCCATATCGAGGATAAAGGCGTCGCGCGCCAACTCCTCCACATCTACCTCGTCGTTATCCAGCAGGATGATGTCGTCGCTTTCGTCAGACTCGCGCGCCTCTGCCAATACGCAGTCGTAGCGTGTCGTCTTGTCCGCGTCGTACGCTTCACCGCACCGGTCACAGATACAATGCAGCGTGGTGGTCAACGTCATTCCGCACAGCAGCAGCCCAGCCTTATTCTCCAGCCGGCAGTCCACAACAACCGGACGGGAAACGGGACAAGAACCACCGAATTCCAAGTCGGACAGATCCATTTCAAAACGGATGTCCTGCCGGGCATCGGGGGTATGCAGCAGCTTGTTGACGTTCAAACGCATAGTACACCTCACAATGGCACGTGTAGTATTATAGCCGACACAAAATGCCTTGTCAAACATTTTCTTACAAATATTTTGACTTTTTTCAAAAACACGGTACAATAAACAGAGAAACACAGGGGAGGACGCCGTTATGCGGGAGCTGACCATCGGAAAAAATGACGCCGGACAACGGCTGGATAGATTTCTGTCCAAGGCGCTGCCCCTGCTGCCGCCTGCTCTGGCGCAGAAGTATATCCGCATCAAGCGGGTGAAGGTCAACGGTGGACGTGCCCAGCGGGACCAGCGGCTCTGTGCGGGCGATGTGCTGCAATTATACATCAACGACGAGTTTTTCGACAAGCCCTCAGAGGAAAATCTGTTTCTGACGCTGTTCAAGCCGCACCTGACGGTGGTATACGAGGATGAGCACCTGCTGCTGGCGGACAAGCCGCAGGGAATGGTGGTCCACGCCGACGAGACGGAGAAGGTGAATACCCTCATCAACCACATTCAGGCATATCTGTATCAGAAACGGGAGTGGAACCCCAAGTGGGAAAATGCCTTTACGCCGGCGCTGTGCAACCGTATCGACCGCAATACCGGCGGCATCGTCATTGCCGCTAAGGATGCCGAGACACTGCGGGTCATCAACGAGAAGATACGGGACCGGGAACTGGACAAGCGCTACCTCTGCATCACTGTAGGTCGGCCAAGGAAGCCGGAAGGCCGGGTGGAGTGCTTTTTGCTGAAAGATGAGAAGAAAAAGCAGGTGTCCGTATACCATAAGCCGGTCCCTGGAGGCAAGACCGCCATTACCGATTACAAGGTGCTGGAGACGCGGGGAGAGCTGAGCTTGGTGGAGATCGGGCTGGAGACGGGCCGGACCCACCAGATCCGCGCCACGATGGCGGATCTGGACTGCCCCCTGCTGGGGGACGGCAAATACGGCCGTGGGGACGTAAACCGCCGCTACGGCGAGACGCGGCAGGCCCTGTATGCCTACAAGCTGACCTTTGACCTGCCCACGGACGCGGGGCACCTGAACTATCTGCGCGGGCAGAGCTTTACAGTGGAAAATGTGCCCTTCCGGGACAAATATTTCGGCTGAGTGCCGTGCAGCGGATGGCTTTTGCCATCCGCTGCATTTTTTTCGGGGAAAAACGGGAAAATCCATTGACTTTCCCGGCGCTTTTATATATAGTGTACTCGCCATCTTTCGACAGAAACGAGCGCGTGAACAGACGCGCTGCCGCCGCGCCGGAGGGGGGCTATTTTACTGATGAATGGAGGAGGATAAATGTCCAAAGAGTTGATTCGCCTGCGGGATCTCTGCATGGCGTTTGACGACGAGCTGGTTCTCGATCACATCAATCTTTACATCAACGATTCCGAATTCCTCACACTTCTCGGCCCCAGCGGGTGCGGAAAAACCACCACGCTGCGGATCATCGGCGGCTTCACAACGCCTACGTCGGGTGACGTCACGTTTGACGGTGTGAGGATTAATGATGTCCCGCCTCATAAGCGGCAGATCAACACGGTGTTCCAGAAATATGCGCTGTTTCCGCATCTGGACGTGTTTGAAAACATAGCCTTCGGCCTGCGTATCGCAAAAGTGCCGGAGGACGAGATACGGCAGCGTGTCGGTGAAATGCTGGAGGTCGTCAGCCTGAAGGGCTTTGACCGCCGGCGTGTCGACCAACTCTCCGGTGGTCAGCAGCAGCGTGTGGCGATTGCCCGTGCCCTGGTGAACCGGCCGAAGGTGCTGCTGCTGGACGAGCCGCTGGGCGCGCTGGATCTGCGTCTGCGTAAGGATATGCAGAACGAACTGAAACGTATCCAGCAGCAGATGGGCATCACGTTTATATATGTCACCCACGATCAGGAGGAAGCCCTGACCATGTCCGACACCGTGGTGGTCATGGACAAGGGCCGCATCCAGCAGATCGGCACACCGGAGGATATCTACAACGAGCCGAAGAATGCCTTTGTGGCGGACTTCATCGGCGAGAGCAATATCCTCAACGGCACGATGGTCCGCGACAGGGTCGTGAAAATGTATGGCAAGGAATTCCCCTGCGTGGACGGCGGCTTCGCCGAAAACGAACCGGTGGACGTGGTCATTCGCCCGGAGGATATCGACATCGTGCCGGTGGAGCAGGGCCAGTTGGTAGGCACTGTCACCAACGTGACGTTCAAGGGGATGCAATATGATATCATCGTGGATTTCCGCGGCTTCAAGTGGTTGATTCAAACCACCGATCACTCTCCGGTGGGTGCCCGTATCGGTGTGAAGATCGATCCCGAGGGTTTCCACATTATGAAGAAGAGCGAGTATTCCGGTATGTTCGGCGACTATTCCTCTTACTCCGAGGAATACGAGGAACTGGCGGACGCCGGTGCTGAGCCGGAAGAGGAGGAGAGCGAGGATGAAGAGTAAGCTCTCCCGTTTCGCCGTGCCCTATGTGGTGTGGATGGCTATTTTTGTAGTAGCCCCCATTGTCATTATGGTGGTGTATGCCTTTGCCGGCAGCGAGGGCGGCTTCACGCTGGACAACTTTGTCCAGATGGGCGGTTACGCTGCTGTGTTCGGCCGTTCCTTCAAGCTGGCGCTGATTGCCACGGCTATCTGCCTGCTGTTGGGCTATCCTGTGGCGTACCTTCTCAGCCGGGAGGGTGAGCGCTTCCGCCGCACGGCCATGGTACTGATCATGCTGCCCATGTGGATGAACTTCCTGCTGCGGACCTACTCCTGGATGACCATCCTGGAGAACAACGGCCTGCTGAACCAGCTGTTCCAGAAGCTGGGTATCATTGCCCTGTACAACCATCTGACAGGCAGCAGCCTGGAGTATTTTACCATGATCGACACCCAGGGCGCTGTGGTGCTGGGTATGGTCTATAACTACCTACCCTTTATGATCCTGCCTATCTACTCTGTGATTTGCAAGCTGGATTACTCCCTGCTGGAGGCAGCCCGCGACCTGGGGGCCAACACCGTCACGGTGTTCCGCAAGGTCATCCTGCCCCTGAGCCTGCCGGGCGTGCTGTCCGGCATCACTATGGTGTTCGTGCCCTCTGTGTCTACGTTCGCCATCAGCCGTATGCTGGGCGGCGGCACGGAGCTGTTGCTGGGCGACCTGATCGAACGGCAGTTCCTGGGCGGGGCGTATAACCCGCAGCTGGGCGCGGCTATTTCCCTGGTGATGATGCTGATCGTCGTTGTCTGTATGCTGGTGATGAACCGCTTTGGCGAGGGCGAGGAACAGGCGGTGATGCTATGAGACAGAGAAAGGGCAACTCCGTCGGCGATCGCCTGCTGATGATCCTGGTGGGCCTGTTCCTGTACGCACCCATCATCATCCTGATCGTCTTTTCCTTCAACGCCGGCAACAGCTCCAGCGTGTGGAAGGGCTTTTCCCTCCACTGGTACGCCGAGCTGCTGAACGACCGGCTCATTATGCACAGCGTGTACACTACGCTGCTGGTATCCTTGCTGGCTACCGTCATCGCCACCGTGGCGGGCACCTTTGCCGCTATCGGCTTTTACGGTATGCGACGCCGGGCGCGCACCGGGCTGATGGCCGTGAACAACATTCCCATGATGAACGCGGACATCGTCACCGGCGTCAGCCTGTGCCTGCTGTTCGTGGTGTTCTTCAACGGATGGCACAGCTTCGCCGTGTGGGTCAACGGCTGGCAGTCACTGGTGGTGCTGCCTGAGCGACTGACCTTGGGCTTTGGCACACTGTTGATCGCCCACATCTGCTTCAACATCCCCTACGTCATTTTGTCCGTGGGGCCCAAGTTACGGCAGATGGACCGCAATTTGGTCGATGCGGCCCAGGACTTGGGCTGCACCTGGATGCAGGCCTTCTGGAAGGTCATCATTCCGGAGATCAAGCCCGGTATCGTCTCCGGTGCGCTGACGGCTTTCACTATGTCCATCGATGATTTCATCATCAGCTACTTCACGGCGGGTACGTCCTCCTCCACGTTGGCCATGACCATCTACGGCATGACCAAAAAGCGCGTCAGCCCGGAGATCAACGCCGTATCCACGCTGCTGTTCGTCACGGTCATCATCCTGCTGGCCATCATCAACCTGCGGGAGAACCATGCCGAGCATCACCGCAATGTCCATCACGAGAGCGCTACGTTCGCTCCTGCGCCGAAGAAATATCCCGGATTGGGCAAGAAGATCGCCGCAGGCGCTATGGCCTGTGTGCTGTTGGCGGTACTGATCGTCACCGGTGCCGCGGCCCGCAGCGAGCGCGTGGTCAATGTGTGCTCCTGGGGCGAGTATATCGATGAGTCCCTGATCACCGAATTCGAGGAGAAGACCGGCATCCGTGTGAACTACCAGACCGCCGAGAGCAACGAGGCGCTGTACTCCCTTATCAAGATGGGCGGCGCGGACTTCGATGTGATCGTACCCTCCGACTATATGATCGCCCGGCTGATCCAGGAGGATATGCTGGCGGAGCTGGACTACGACGCCATCCCCAATTTTCAGCTGATGGACCCCCAGTTCACCCACCTGAGCTTCGACCCGGAGAACAAGTACACCGTGCCCTACACCTGGGGCAGCGTGGGCATCATTTACAACACCGCTATGGTGGATGAGCCCATCACCAGCTGGGGCGCTATGTTCGACGAGAAGTACGCCGGACAGGTGCTGATGATCAACAACTCCCGCGATGCGCTGATGGCCGCCCTGTGTTATCTGGGCTATGACATCAACACCACGGACGAGGCGCAGCTGACCGAGGCCTTTGAGCTGGTGAAGAACGCCAAGGACAAGGGTGTGTATCAGGCCTTCGTCATGGACGAGGTCTTCGGCAAGATGGAGGGCGGCAACGCGGCCATCACCATGTACTACGCCGGCGACTATCTGACCATGCTGGAGAATAACGAGGACCTGGCCTTCGTCATTCCCGAGGAGGGCAGCAACTGGTTCGTGGATGCCATGTGTGTGCTCAAGTCCAGCCAGCACAAGGCCGAGGCCTATGAGTGGATCAACTTTATCGCCGCTACCGACAGTAACCTGGCCAATATGGACTACATCTGGTATGCTTCTCCCAATGCCGAAGCGCTGGCGGAGTATCCCGCGTACTACGAGGAGCAGTATGGCGAGCCGCTGGACGAGGAGATCTACAACATCATGGCCATTCCCGATGAGGAGCGCGAGCGCTGTGAGATCTATGTCAACCTGCCACAGGAGACGCTGAAGTTCTATGATAAGCTGTGGACGCAATTAGGCGTATAGCATGAACTGCGTGCAGGCAAGAAATGCTTTCAAGTTTGGAGGAAAGACTATGATTGAAGTCGGTATGACCTATACCGCTGAAAAGACCGTTACCCCGGATATGACCGCCAAGGCCGTGGGCTCCGGCGGGCTGGAGGTGTTCGGCACCCCATTTATGATGGGCCTGATGGAGTATGCCGCCATGCAGTGCGTGCAGCCGGAGCTGCCGGAGGGCAAGGGCACCGTGGGCGTGGAGATCAGTTCCAGTCACCTGGCGCCCACGCCGGTGGGCATGAAGGTGTCCGCCACCGCAGAGGTGACCGGCGTATCCGCCAACGGTAAGATGATCACCTTCAAGGTCACGGCCCACGACGCCGATGGCCTGATTGGTGAGGGGACCCACACCCGGGCCATTATCGACAACGCCCGCTTCCTGCAAAAGTGCAGCGACAAGCTGGCACGCGTATAAACCACAAAAGGCCGCCCGTAGGGGCGGCTTTTTCCTTGTCATAGGCGGCGGTATTTGATATAATAAACCAACACGATCATCGGGGGGGGAGGAGAGAGGATATGCGTGTGCTGGCCACCATCGGGTTTTCCTTCTCTGCCGGTGTCTTCCTGGCGGCATTGCTGCCCTGGAACGGCTGGCAGCTGTATGCCGCTGGGGGCGTTTTGCTGCTGGCGCTTGCGTGGCTGTTTGCTGCACGCAAGCAAAAATATTTTCGCCGGGGGCTGCTGATCCTGCTGCCGCTGGCGGTATCGCTGGCCTATTTTGCCGGGTATGACCACCTGGTGCGCCAGCCGATAGAGGACCGCTGTGGTGCGGCGTCGGACTTTGCCGCCACCGTTTGTGATTGGCCGCAGGCCACGGAGCGCGGCGCCAGGGTCACGGTGGAGCTGGAGGGCTATCATCGGGCCAGGGCCGTGCTGTATGGTGAAGCGGAGCTGCTGGCGGCCCGACCGGGCGACACGGTCACGGGCACGGCCCAGTGGCAGTCCGCCGTCCATTTCGACAGCGATGATGTGACCCATTTTAACGCCCGGGGCGTGTATGCGCTGCTGTATGGCCGTGAGGATGTGCGTCTGTCGGCGGGTGATGGGGATGCCCTGCGCTGGCTGCCCCAGCGGGCGGGCAAAGCTTTCCGCGAGAAGGTGGCCGCCATCTGGGATGACCCGCGTGTCAGCGGATTCCTGACAGCGGAGCTTACCGGTGATAAGTCCGCTATGGACGATGGAGACTATCTGGCCATGCAGGAGACGGGCCTGGCGCATCTGTTTGCGGTGTCCGGCCTGCACTGCGCTTTTCTGGTGACGCTGCTGGCGTTGCTGATCTCCCGGCGGCAGAGACTGCTGTGCGCCGTGACCATTCCGCTGCTGCTGTTTTACATGGTGATGGTGGGCATGAGCCCATCGGTGGTCCGCGCCTGCATCATGCAGATATTCCTGCTGATCGCGCCGCTGTTCCGGCGGGGCAGTGACCCTCTGACCAGCCTGGCAGCCGCGCTGCTGGTGATCCTGCTGTGCAATCCCTTTGCCGCCGCCAGCGTCAGCTTGCAGCTGAGCTTTTCCGCTACGCTGGGTATGGTGCTGCTGTCGCCCCGGCTGTACAAGCTGCTGACCGGGTGGTATAAGGGGAAATGTCGGCCGCTGCGGACCGCACTGTGTTTTGTAGCGGCGAACCTGTCCGCCACCCTCAGCGCCGTGGTGTTCACTGCCCCACTGACAGCCTGGTATTTCCGCATTTTCGTGCTGGTAGCGCCGCTGTCCAGCTTATTGGCGGTGCCTGCGGCGGGATGGAGCTTCATGGCTGCCTTTGTGACGGTGCTGCTGGGCTTTGTGTGGCTGCCGCTGGCCAGCCTGCTGGGTTGGATCTCCTGGGCGCTGGTGCGGTACATCCTGTGGATCGCCAACGGCATGATGTCCTGGCGCTATCACGCGGTGTATTTCACCAATCCCTATCTCATCTACTGGCTGCTGTTTTTGTACGCGGCCTTTATCGGCTGTGCTGTCACGCCGGACGGCAAGCGGAAATACCTGCTGGCCTCGGCATTGTCGGTGCTGACGCTGACGGCGGCCATCTGGGTCAACCGTCAGGACTATCAGTACGGCGTACTGACCGCCCTGACGCTGGATGTGGGACAGGGCGAGAGCGTCATTCTGATCTCCGGCGGTGAGACGGCACTGGTGGACTGCGGCAGCAGCAACAGCTATAAAGACCCTGGCGGTCTGGCTGCTGACACGCTGCACAGCATGGGCGTCCGGGAACTGAGCGCTGTGGTGGTGACCCACTACCACGCCGATCACACCAACGGTTTGTACGAGGTGCTGCGCCGTATCCCGGTGCAGACGATCTACCTGCCGGACATCGAGGATGAGTATGGCGTTCGGGAGCGCCTGGTGTCGCTGGCGGAGGAGAAGGGCGCGCAGGTGACCTATGTGACGAAGGAGACGGCCGATACGCTGGGCGATACCGTTTTGACCATCTATCCGCCGGTGCAGTCCGGCGGCGATCTGAACGAGCTGGGCCTGACAGCGCTGGCCAGTGCCGGAGACTTTGATCTGCTCATTACCGGCGATATGTCCGGCAGCACCGAGAAAAAGCTGGTGGAAACCTATGCCTTGCCGGATATAGAGGTGCTGGCGGTCAGCCACCACGGCTCCCGATATAGCTCAAATATACGCTTTTTGAAGGCGGTGACGCCGGAGGCGGCAGTCATCAGTGTGGGCGATAACAACTATGGCCACCCGTCGGAGGAGACGCTCCAGCGGCTGCTGGCAGTTGGGGCGGATATCTGGCGCACAGACCAGCAGGGAACCATCCGCATCACCGTGAACGGAGGATAGCATGGCAAAGGAGAAAAAAGAAAAGACCCCCGGTTATGAGGAATTCCACGACGCGCTGCAAAGCGGCGCCGTGGGGAATGTCTATATATTCCACGGCGAGGAGACGTACCTGATGCAGCAGGCGGTGGCGGAACTGCAAGCACGGCTTGTGCCGGCGGGCTTTGAGGAGTTCAACTATCACAGGCTCACGGGCAAAGGACTGACCGTGCAGGAGGTCGTCGAGGCGGCGGAGGCCATGCCTATGATGGCGGAGCGCACCCTGGTCACGGTGGAGGATATGGACTTGTTCAAGTTGGACGAGGCCCAGCGGGGAGCGCTGGTGGCGTTGCTGGGGGACTTCCCGGTGTACTGCACGCTGGTGTTTTTGTACCGGCAGATACCCTATAAGACCGACGCCAAGCTGAAGAAGCTCACCGCCGCCCTGGCGGAGCGCGCCCAGGTGATCGAGTTTGCCCAGCAGGGACAGCAGAAGCTGCAAAAGTGGGTGCGCCGCCGTTTTGTCGCTGCCGGGAAGGATATCGATGCAGGCACGGTAGACCATCTGCTGTTCACCTGCGGCAGCCTGATGACCGGTCTGGTGCCGGAAATCGCCAAAATCGCCGCCTATGCCAGGGGAGCGAAAATCACAGCGGCGGATATCGACGCTGTGGCGGACCCTGTGCTGGACGCGCGGGTGTTCGACATGACGGACGCAGTGGCGGCTCGTGACTATGACAAGGCGGCGGAATGCCTTGCAGAGCTGCTGCGGATGCAGGAGGAGCCTATCCGCATTCTGGCGGCATTGGGAAAGACGCTGCGGCAGCTGTACACAGCCCGGCTGGCGATCGACGGCGGCAAGGACGTGCTGTGGCTGAAGGATTTGTGGCGTATGAAGTCCGATTACCCAGCTAAAAAACTGATGCAGTCGGCTCGGGGTGTGCGGCGCAGCTGGTGCCGTGAGGCGGTGAAGCGCTGTCAGACACTGGACCACCGTATGAAGAGTGAGCGAAACATGGACAGTGAGGGAGAACTGAAGCTGTTCCTCATGGAATTGGCAGGTGTGAAGTGAAGCCGCGGGTCAGGGAAGTCATCGTAGTAGAGGGGCGGTACGACAGAAATACGCTCCTACAGGCAGTGGATGCCGCTGTAGTGGAGGTGGGCGGCTTCGCCCTGTTCAACGACAGGGAAAAGGCGGCGTATCTCCGCCGTCTGGCGGAGGCGCGGGGCGTGATCCTGCTGACCGACCCGGACGGCGCGGGCTTCGTGCTCCGCAGCCACCTGAAGGGGCTGCTGCCCCCGGACAGAGTAAAGCAGGCGTATGTCCCCGACGTGTACGGCAAGGAGAAGCGCAAGAGAAAGCCGGGGAAGGAGGGCAAGCTGGGCGTGGAAGGTATGACGCCGCAGGTGCTGACGGACGCTCTTCGCCGCGCCGGTGCCACCTTCGAGGGGGAGGACGCACCCCGCCGCTCCGCCGGTATTACGAAGGCGGATCTTCTGGACAAGGGACTGATCGGCCCCGGCTCCGCCGAAAGGCGGGCAACGCTGCAAAGGGAGCTGGGTCTGCCCGCACGGCTGACCGCCAACGGGCTTCTGGAGGCGTTGGATCTCCTGCTGACCCGGGAGGAATTTGACGCCCTGTGAGTTTTTTGCAGGAGGGAGGGCAAACCTCTTGCAATTCCCCTCATGGGCGGTTATAATTAAAAATTGCTTTTGCACAATATTACGACATACAAGGAGTGTGAGAAAGATCATGGCCGAGGAAATCAAGACCCCCGAAACGGAGGAGTCCGGCAAAAACTTCATTATCAATTTCATCGACGAGGACATCGCAGAGGGTGGTCAGTTCCAGGGAATGACCGTCCACACCCGTTTCCCGCCGGAGCCTAACGGCTATCTGCATATTGGACACTGCAAGGCGCTGACCATCGACTTCGGCACCGCCGAGCGGTATAACGGCCTGTGCAACCTGCGTATGGACGACACGAACCCCACCAAGGAGGACGAGGAATTCGTGGAGGCCATCAAGCAGGACATCCACTGGCTGGGCTTTGACTGGGGCGACCGCTTCTTTTACGGCAGCGACTACTTTGAGGAGGACTACCGCCAGGCGGTGCTGCTGATCAAAAAGGGGCTGGCCTATGTGTGCCAGCTGACACCGGAGGAGTTCAAGGCCAACCGCGGCGACATCGGCATCCCCGCCGTATCGCCCTATCGGGATCGGCCCATCGAGGAGAGCCTGGACCTGTTCGCCCGTATGCGGGCCGGGGAGTTCCCCAACGGCGCCATGACGCTGCGGGCCAAGATCGACCTGGCCAGCGGTAACTTCAATATGCGCGATCCGGTCATCTACCGTATCAACCACATGAGCCACCACCGGCAGGGAAACAAGTGGTGCATTTATCCCATGTACGACTTCGCACATCCTATTCAGGACGCGCTGGAGGGCATCACCCACAGCCTGTGCTCGCTGGAGTTCGAGGCGCACCGGCCCCTGTCCAACTGGGTCATCGAGCACTGTGAGCTGCCCGCCCATCCCCGGCAGATCGAGTTTGCCCGGCTGGGCATCGACCACACGGTCATGTCCAAGCGGAAGCTGCGCAAGCTGGTGGAGGAGAACTATGTTTCCGGCTGGGACGATCCCCGGATGCCCACGCTGTGTGGCCTGCGCCGCCGGGGATACACCGCCGCCGCCATCCGCAGCTTCTGCGAGCGCATCGGCGTGGCCAAGTCCCCCAACACCATTGAGTACGGCTTCCTGGAGCACTGCCTGCGGGAGGACCTGAACGCGCATGCGGAGCGCACCATGGCGGTGCTGCACCCGGTGAAGCTCACGGTCACCAACTATCCGGAAGGACAGAGCGAGACCTTCACCGTGGAGAATAACCCCACCGATCCGAGCCAGGGCACCCACGATATTACCTTCTCGCGCCATCTGTGGATCGAGGCGGAGGACTTTATGGAGGTCCCGGTGCCCAAGTACAAGCGACTGACCCCCAACGGTCCGGAGTGCCGCCTGAAGGGCGCGTATCTGGTGCAGTGCACCGGCTGTGTGAAGGACGCGGACGGCAACGTCACCGAGGTGCTGTGTACCTATGATCCGGAGTCCAGCGGCGGTGATCCCGCCGACGGCCGCAAGGTCAAGGGTGCCACGCTCCACTGGGTGGACGCGGAGAACTGCATGGACGCGGAGGTCCGGCTGTACGACAATCTGTTTTCCGATGAGCAGCCCGACGGCCCGGACAAGGACTTTCTGGACTGCCTGAACCCGGAGAGCCTTACGGTGCTCACCGGCTGCAAGGTGGAGCCGGAGATGCGGAAGGTGGCGGAGGCGTTCGACAAGCAGGCCGACCGCACCGGCGTCAACGCACCCACGTTCCAGTTCATGCGTGTGGGCTATTTCTGCCTGGACAACCGCGACAGCTCCGCGGCGCATATGGTGTTCAACCGCAGTGTGTCGCTGAAGGACAGCTTTAAGAAGTGAGAAAAAGCACCCCTCCGGGGGTGCTTTTTTTCATGTGTGATTTAAGCGCCGGACCTCGAAGTCTGTCTCGGCCAGGGTGCTGTCGACAGTGCCCACCTGAAGGGTCACGGTAAAGATGCCCGAAGCACTGTCGTAGCGCAGACTGACATCGCGGACCCGAAGACCCCGGGGATAGGCGGCGCTGCTGAGCAGCTTGGTGCTGCCCAGGGTGAGCTGGCCGTCGGCATCCACCTGAAAGGCGGCGCCCTCGCCCTCCACGCTGCCCAGGTCCTGAATGAAGATGTGGTCCAGACTGCCGTCCGCGCCGGGGGTCACGGTGCCGCAGAAGCGCAGCTTGTCGCTGATAACGCTGGTAAGGGTGGAGCACAGCTCCTGGGCCTCGGACAGCTGCATGGAGCTGTTGTAGGTGCGGCCGGCGAAGCGGACGCCCACGGTCAGCAGGGCGCTGACGAGCAGGACGATGAGAACGGCGCACAGCAGTTCCGTCAGGGTGAAGCCGCGGCGGTCACGAAGCTTGTTCATGGCGCGACCTCCTCATAGTAGAGGCAGCCGTTGTCCTCATAGACCTGCACGGTGGTGCGGCCGCTGCGGGTGCCGCCGCCGGAGGCGGTCAGGGCGGCGGTGCCGTTCGACACCGCGCTGCTGTAGTGGAAGGAGATGTCGGCGGAACGGACCTTAGCGTTGATCTTGGCGGCGGAAACGGCGGCGGTGGTCAGAAACACGAAGGTCAGTACGATGATCAGGATGGAGACCAGCGTCTCTACCAGCGTTTCGCCGCGGGTGCTGTTCAGCTTTCTGATACGACCGCCTCCTTTTCGATGGTGGCGTTGTCCGGCGACCAGGAGATCGTTGTTGTGGTCGTGGTGACATCGCGGACCCAGAGACCGCCGCCGCTGACGGTGCTGACAGTGGGGTCGGCCTTGTTTTCGCGGAGCGTCAGCACCAGGCGGCAGTCACTGTCGCCGCCGTCGGCCAGGTGCAGGACGATGGTGATGTCGTAATTGGGCGCCATGGTAAAGACGGCGGAGACATCATCCAGCCCGTCCACGGATAGGGTGATGGTGTCGGTAAAGCTTTTGCCGCTGTCCCTGTCCACGGCGGCCTTGCCGGCCTTGAGCCATGCGGCCATAAACCCGGTGGGTGAGGTCGTTTCGCGGCTCGTTTCGGTGGAGGTGTCATCGGTATAGGTGGTTTTCACCGTCTCCTGGACAAAGGAGGCGTTCAGAATATCATCACGCAGCAGACGGGCCGCGGAGCTGACCGTCAGATACGCCTGCCGGGCAGCCTGGTCATTCTCCAGACGGCGGGCCGAGGAGGTGGCGGCGGTGAGGATCACCGCGCTGACCATACTGGCCGCCAGCAGCAGAAGGAGGGCCATCATCAGCGTGGCGCCCTGTTGGTTTTTCAGTTTGTGCACGGTAGGGCCTCCTTTCTGCGGTGGGTCATGGAAGGGTGTCCGGTGACGGCTCGGGCGTGGGATCGGTGCCGGAGCTGCTGTCCGGGGCGGATGGATCGTCGGAGGGCGTGCCCTCAGGGTCCTTGCTGCCGGAAGCGGGGATATCGGCGTCCGGGACGGTGGGGGCACCGCCGCTGTCCGTCGTTTTGGGCACGGCGGTGAAGGCCGTGTCGGCATACAGCGGCTGGGTGATGTCCGGCGTCCAGCTGATACCGGCCTCGGGGATGTTGTGGTCCGCCAGCAGCTGTCTGAGGGCCTCCACCGAGGGGGCGGAGCCGTAGGGGACAGACAGGGAGAGCGCCTGCCCATCCACCCGGAGGGTGGCGGTCACCCGGGTGTCCTCCTCCGTCAGCGTGTAGGGGATGGAGAGGGTGAAGGTGTGGTTTTCGGCGTCCGTCAATGTGACGGTGAGGGTGATCTGGCCTTGGCTGCGCCCCTTGACCGTCAGGGGACGGTAGGTGAAGGCGCTGGTGGTGTCCTTTGCCGGTGTGCCCACGGTGACGCGGAAGTCGTCGTTCTCGGCGCGGAACACGTCGGGATGGAGGACGGAGGTGTCCTCGTCGTTGGAGACGGGCATGGGCCGGAGGACGTACTCCGTGGCGTCGGCGCCGCCTTTGACGGTGACGCCGGAGACGGAGAGACCGTCAAAGGTGGCGGCGCTGCCACGGCTGTACAGGTACAGCTTGGCACCGGCGTAGGCGGGGCGGTCGGTGTACGGCGCGCCGGAGGGCACGTCGTCCGTGAAGGCCGTGCCGTCCCGATCCATGACGCCCTGCCAGTAGACTGAGGGTTCGCCGGAGGTGTTGGCGATTCCCAGCACGCCCTGCATGCGGACGGGGATAATGAGGGGCAGCTGGCTGGTGAAGGTCTCGCCGCCGGGGGTAGTGTAGGCGGCGGTGATCAGGGTGCGGTCCTCACCCTCGCTGGCGGCGGTGAGGGTGACAGATGCCGTACGGTCGGCCTTGGTAACGGGAACAGAGGCCGTGAGGACACTGTTGCCGTGCTGGGGCGTGACTGTCCATTTGACATCCAGTGCGCTGCCGCGGCTGTCGCGGGCGGTGAGCGTTAAATTACAGGTGTCACCGACAAAGAAGTCATCGCCGGGCAGGCCGTCCACGGAGATGTCCAGCGTGGAGGTGACGCTCACCAGCAGTCGGGCGGTATAGTCGCCCAGTGTGGCGAAGACCTCGGTAGAGCCGACCGACAGGCCGGTGAGGGTCACGGTGTAGCTGTGCCTGACGTCCGCCGGGGGCGTCTGTGCCTGCGGCTCGGAGACCGCCACGATGCCCTCGCGGGAGCAGGTGATGACGGGGACGGCGTCAGCGCCGGTGTCCTGGGTGAAGTGCAGCGACAGCGTGGCGTTGGGGGTGGTGATACGGTCCAGCGAAAGGACGCCGCTGCTCCAGTACAGGCCGCGGGAGGGCCATTCGCCGTAGTGCAGGCAGGCGGTGCCCTGGGTCAATACGGTGGGGAAGGGGTAGTCCTGTCCGCGGAGGGCTGCCGCGCTGCCGGGGAAGCTGTATTTGCCGTGGGCCGACTGGCCGTTTTCCTCCGTGGTGACCCAGTGGAAGCTGCCGTCGTCGCTGCCGCCGTTCAGCAGCGCGGTGAAGCTCTTTCCGTCGATGTCCGCACGGCCGGACATCTGCTCGTAGCTCAGGGCTGTCAGGCCGTTGATGGTGTAGGGGCTGCTGCCGGTGTTCCAGGTGTACTTGGACAGATAGCTCAGATCGCCACAGAGCATATCCATCCGCGCGGTATCGGTGCTCAGCAGGGTGGACAGGGAGTAGTAGGTGTACTGTCCATTGGACTGGGTAGACTTGCCGTAGAAGGTGGGGAGGCTGTTGAAGGAGATCGCGGCGCTGCTGTCCAGGTAGTAGCAGTTGTTGATGGTCAGCCGGGCAGTGCCGCCGCTCACACCGGCGCGGTCGGCGATGCTGCCGATGAGGGAGATGCCGGTGATGGTGCCCTCCATGGCAGGGAAGGTCACGTAGGTGTAGCAGTTGTTGTAGGTGGGCTGGCCGTCCTTGCTGCCGGAGAAGTTGGAGAAGGTGGCGGAGAAGCCGCTGCCGCCGATGCCGCCGATGTACACGTAGGTGTCCGGGCCGGCCTCTGCGCCGCCCTGGGTCATTTTGACGGCCTTAGGCGTCGACTCATAGCGATCCACGAAGGCGGTGTTGGTGCTGTTGCCGGTAAGGATGCGCTCGTTCAGCAGATCGTTGGCGACGGTGATGCTGCCGCCGGTGTAGCAGTCCGACACATCATAGCGGACGCCGCCCACCAGGCCGCCCACGCGGACATAGTTGCCCCACTGGGCCTTGTTCATGGCGCCGGTGTTTGTTTCACTGGCGTAGCGGTGGGTACAGTTGATATTCAGCTTGACCACGGCGGAGCACCTGTTCAGATTGGCGCTGGATACGCCCACCAGCCCGCCGATGGCGGCTTCGCCCAAGAACTGCCGGTTTTTGCTGTTGTCGGTCACGGTGTAGCCGGCGATAGCGCAGTTGCTGATGGTGCTGACCTTCGTCTTGTCCTTCAGGTTTTCATCATAGTCGTAGGCAATGCCTACCAGACCGCCCAGGGCGTAGGAGGTGGCGTAATTCTCCGGCCCGGTGGCACCGGAGGCGGGGGTGGCGTCGGTCTTGCGCTGGATAACGGCGTCGTTGTCGCTGTAGAGCACGATGTTTTTGATCTCTGCGCCGGCGGTGGTACCGAACAGACCCACGTTGTAGCAATGGGAGGTGATGTTCACATTCTTGATGTAGTAGTTGCCGCCGTCGTAGATACCGCCGAACCAGTTGTACAGCGTCAGATCATAGGTTTCATTGCCCCTGTTGTTCAACTGACCGTTGTTCACCGCACCGGCAATGGGGTGGAAGTCATAGTTTGCGGCCGTGCCGTCGGTGGCGGTGCCGTGTCCTGCGCCGTTGAGGTCGTGGGTCTGCTGCCAGGTGAGGATAGGACGGGGGCCGCCGGTGCTGTCGCCGGCCAGCGCCATCGCCTTTGTCTGCAGCGCATTGTCGCGGCGGTTGGTGTATTGCAGATAGGGATAATACTTGTAGTCACTATTACTGCCTGTGACATCGCGCGTCGTGCTGCCCTGACCGTTGATGTAGCTCCAGTTGATGTATTGCAGCTGCGCTATGGAGCGTACCTGGTAGGGCTTGGAGGCCGTTCCCGGCGCATTGTTGGAGGACAGGGCGAAGGAATCGGCAAAGAAGGGGCTGACGGTGTAGGTCAGCGCGGCGTCCTCGTGGGTCAGCGTCCAGGCATCGTTGGCCTGGGTGCCGCTGGTCAGGTGCAGACCGTTATCGGAGGTCTTGTAGGTGACGAAATTGAATTCCGGCATCTGCCGGTGCAGGTCATCGGCCGCCCAGGTATAGCGAGTGCCGGTCACGGTGATGCCGGTGGAGAGCTCAGGCTCGGTGGTGCTGCCGGCGGACCAATAGTAACCGTAGCCGTAAGCAGTGACGGTGCCGCCGTCGTCATGGGAGACACAGAGACTGCTGTTGGTCTTGTATTCGCCGTCCTCGACACCGATCGAGGAGAAATAGTAGCCGCTGCCGGTGGGCTTGGACTCATATTCCCAGTACAGCAGGCCCAGAACGCCCATATCGGCAGGGGTCACCCAGTCGCCGTAATGGACGCGGCTGCCGTCGTGGCCGACGACGATGCCGGGATAGGGGTAGGCCTTGCCGGCGGAGTCCAGGGTCTTATCGTGCTGGAAGGTATTGGCGGCGGAGACGACGCCAAAGCCGCCCAGCCGGGTGGCCATGCCGCGCAGGGCCGGCTCGTTCACCGGAGCTGCGCCGGATCTGTCCGTGTACTGGTATAGGTGAACGCTGTCTACAAAGCGGTATGTGCCGCCGTTGAGGTAGCAGCAGCCGGATACGCCGCCGGCAGTGGGGGCAAAGCCGTGAATATCCGCACTGGGTGAAGTCATGGCTGTGGCGCAGTAGCTGGCGCGGAGAGAGCCGGTGTTGCTGCCGGCAAAGCCGCCCAGCGTCACGCCGCCGCCGTTGATCGTGCCGATCTCAATGTCGGCCATGGCGTAGCACTGCTGGACAACGCCACTGTTGCCGCCAGCGAAGCCGCCGGTGCAGAGCGTGGCGAACAGGCTATTGGCGAAAAGGCGCGGTGCGCTGACGCCGGAGGCGCGGACCGTACCGCTGTTGCGTCCCACCAGGCCGCCCAGATACAGGATACTGCCGTGACGGGCGTCGCCGTTCACGGAGAAGCCCGCGGCGGCGCAGTTGTAGACCGTGCCCTCGTTGCAGCCGGTCAGGGCGCCGATGCAGGCGGTTTGCAGAGAGAGCTGACCTTCCAGAGAAACGGTACGATCCTTATTGGCGGTGAGCAGTATGATATTGCGCAGGGTGCCCCGGTTCAGACCGAACATACCGGCATAGCTGGTGCCGTCGGTGTTGACGGCGCTGGTAAAGGAGGGCGCTGCGATGGTATAGCCGCCGCCGTCGTAGGTGTGGATGAAAGGCTTGCCGTCAGCGGCGCCGATAGGCGGCTGCGTGTGCACCGTGAGACGGGCGTAGCTGTTGTAGTCGATGGGGCGCTCCTGCCGGAAGACGGCTGTCTTGTCCAGCAGGGTACGGTAGGTGTCGTAATACAGGCTCAGGTCATGCAGATGACGGGCTGTGCGGATGCCAACCTCCGCCGGGGCGCTGGGCAGGGCGGCGCTCTGGATCACGCGGCAGGCGAAGTGGGGATTGAAGAAGTAGGAGATGTCATCCACCGTCACCTGACGGTAGAAGGCGGGGGACACCTCACTGGTATAGACCAACTCGTCGGGCAGGCGTACCAGCCAGTATTCGCTGTCGAGTTTGATGGAATTCCACAGGGTGGCGGTGCGTGCCGTATCGCCCAGGGTATAGGCAACGGTGATGGCGTCCGTGGGCTGGGCGCGGTAGACCATGCCGTAGCCGTCATCCACGACGGTGCCGCCGGAACGGAGGGTGGAGCGGTTGGCACCCAGGAAGCCGTAGGTGCCGTCGCTGTATTTTTCATAGTAGGCCAGTGCGCCGGACTCGAAATCCGCCTGCCAGTCGCCGTAGTGGGACAGACCGGTGAGCCGGGGGTAGGAGTAGGTGCTCAGGCCCATGTTGTCCATGAGGTTGTAGGCCACGGTGTCGCTTGTCTCCGCGGTAAAGGCGGTGCCCAGGACCTTTACGCCCTCTGCGCGGTTCTGGCCGCTCCATTCGGCGTAATTGACGAAGCTGGTGCGGGGCAGATCGTTCCGGCTGGGGAACAGGTAATAGACAGCGTCTATGTCAGCCGGGTCCGTGCCGGCAGCGGGGGGCTTGACGGTGGAGTAGGTCAGCTTCATGTCGGTGCCCAGGCGGACGCAGGCACTGTAACAGGCCTTGAGGCTGTCGCCGCCGGAGAGCTCACCGCCGGAGAGACCGGCGGTGGTGCCGGCGCTCTGGAAGCCGGCGGCGTAGCAGTTGGACAGGGCGATATTGGCGGTGCCGTTGCAGGCGCCTATCAGGCCGCCGGCGACGCCGTTATTGGCGGCGGCGTACAGGTAGCAGTCCGCGTAGGAATGGTCCACAGTCAGAGCAGCACTGTCCGTATTGCCCACCAGGCCGCCGGCATAGCGGACGCCCTGAATCACGGTAGCCGCGAAGCTGCGGCGGATGGTCAGCGTGCCGTCGCAGTATCCTGCCAGACCGCCCGCCGTGCTGCCGCGGAGCCAGATGTCCTGTTCGGTCTTGGTGCTGAGTTTGTCGCGGGTGGGACTGAGATACACCTGACAGTCGAGGATCTCGGTCTTGCCGCTGAGACGGCCGGCCAGGCCGCCGGCATTGCCGGAGGCGGTGATGTCGGCGCCGCAAAGGCGCAGGTTTTTCAGCGTGCCGGAGAAGGCGGCAAAAAGACCGCCGTCGCCGGTGGTGTTCACGGTCAGACCGTAAATGACCGGGTGGTATACCTGGCCGTTCACGGTGGCCTTGCTCTCGCAGTAGGTCAGGCGGCTGTTGGTGATGGGCGTGAACGTGCGGGAGCCGTACAGACGGTCCCAGCCGTCGTCGGTGTTTTCGTTGACAAATTGGATATCCTGCTCCTGCACGGCGCGGGTGATGCTGTCGGGCAAGCGGGAGGCCGTGTCCAGATTTTGCAGGTGGCGGGCGTAGGTAACAACGGCGGTGTCGCCGCCGCGAACCTCGGCAAACAGACTGTTGGCGGTCAGCGTGCCGGAGGCGGAGTCCACCAGACGGTTCTCACACGTCACATCCATGGTGATGGTCAGGTCCGCGCCGGGGGTCAGATTTTTGTTTTTGAAGCGGGCCTGCTGGCCGAAGCGCATACCGTCCGTGAGAGAGTCCAGGACCATGGTGGCGGTGTAGGTGAGATAGTCGGTCTTGACCTCGCTGCCGGTCAGCTCGATGCGGGAGGTGCTGTGGACGCCGTCGGAGACGGTCACATAGAAGTGCAGCGGCTCCATAGGCGTGTCGCAGGTGACGCGCAGAAGAAGCTGCTCTTTGTTGATGATCTCCATATGGGGCGTCAGCTTGCCGGTGATCTCGGACTGCACACTGTCGCCGCCGTAATAGCCCACGGTGGCGCCGGCGCTCAGCCGGCCATCACGGAACCGCAGGGGATTGAAGCTGTCAAAGTCGTAGGTCAGGGGTTTTTCACTGTAAAACACGGCGTAGACGCTGCCGCTGGCGGGGTCGAGCTCGATCACCCAATGGTTGTCCCACAGCTGGCGGTCCACCTGGTCCTCCGGGAGGATAGCCTCGGCGGCGGAGCCTTCGCCGGTCTTGGCGGCGGAGGTCACATAGTGCAGGGAGGTTTTTCTCTCGGCGGCGTCCAGCGGCGTGTTGTTCAGGGGCTGCAGATCCTCCGCATAACAGTCGGAAATGCGGCCATTGGCCAGCAGCTCGGACAGCTTGTTCTGGGCCGCGTGGTAGACGATCTCCGCCTTGGCGTCCAGTTCTGTCTGGCGCAGGTCGCGCTGATGGCGGGTGATGGGGATCATGGCCAGGCCCATCAGCACGATCAGGATGGCGACCGCGATGAGGACTTCGGACAGCGTAAAGCCGGAATTATTCTGTTTTGAGAGCTTTTTTTGCATAACACAATCGATACGCTGCCCCGCAAAGGGACGCGGGCGGAAAAATGGTGGGGACGCAGTCAGGGCATCAGCTCGAAAAAGATGAGGTGAAGCACGGTTTTGTACTGTGCTTTGTCGGCATCATACTGTACGTCCACGTTGGAGAGGAAGTTGACATTGGCGCTGGCGCTCAGCGCGTCGATGATCTGGCGGGACTGGGCGTAGGAAGCGGTCTGGTAGGTCAGCGTCACGGGGCGCAGCACGAGATAGCCCTCCTGGGTGGTGCCCTCGGTGCAGTCCACCTCGTATTGCAGGGTGGCGGCCATGAGCTTGTCCAGCTCGGTCATCAGGGCCTGGTCGTTATCGTACTGGGGCAGGGCACGCTCCTGGCCGGAGGCCTTGATGGCGGCAATGGCCTGCTGCATCTGCTCCAGCTGGGCCAGACGGACACGGTCGGTGTCCAGCTCGGCCTGCTCGATGTCGGTGTTGGTGCGGAAGGAGGTTATCTGGCGGTCGATGGGCTCCAGAAACAGCTTGCAGTAGCCCAGGACCAGCACCAGCACCACCAGGACCAGCAGCAGGGTCTTTTCCCGCTTGGTAAGCTCGCGGTTCATTGAGACACCTCCTCCGGCTGGCGCAGTTCGATGCGGACGGTGAAATCCATGATGGTGGCGGCCTTGCCCTCCTCCGTGGAGGCGACACTGAGGGAGACGCTGTCCACGATGGGGGAGAGGCGCAGGCGGGCGAACATGGCGGAGATCTGGTCCAGGGTCATGCCGGACATATCCACGTTCATGGTGTTTTGGGTGATCTGAAGCGCCGTGAGGGAGCCATGGCTGAGCATCTCCTGCTCCAGCAGGTCCAGGGCAGCCTGACGGTCCACGGCGGCGGGGATGTCCTCGCTGCTGGCGGCGGTCATCCAGTCCATGGAGTAGGTGCGGTATTCCAGCAGGACGCGGTCGTAGTCGGACAGGGCCTCCTGGGCGCTCACATACTGGGTGTGGACGCGGTCGTAGGCGGCCTGGGCCTTGTCCAGACGGCGATACTGCTGGAGCACGCCGAAGTTGACCACAACGGTTACCAGCGCCGCAATGGCCAGAATACCGATGAGCAGGGTCCGGCGGTCACGCTGGCGGTCCTCCTGCAGGTTCAGGTTGATGCCGGTCTTCTGGGGGCACTTTATCATTTTCCGCGCGGGCGCGGCAGTGCGCGTATCCACGGTGATGCCGTTCTTTTCCGCGATCATTGCAGACCTCCTCTCAGTCCCTCGTCCACGCCGCCGATGGCGCGGAGATACATCCACGGCTCATCCAGGGTCACATCGTCGCCCAGCAGCTCCTGGGCGGTGTGCAGGTGCAGGTGGGTGGTCTCGGCCAGCGCCTGACGCAGGGGGATGATATTGCAGCCGCCGCTGCACAGGCACAGGTCAGTGAGCTCCTGCTGCCGGTTGTTGTAGTTGAAGAAGTTGACGGCCTTCATCACCTCCACGGCGATGCGGGCGTAAAACGATTGGGCATAGTCGGAGGAGAGCACGTCGTTGTAGTTTTGCAGCACATAGCTGTGGGCCACATGGATATCCACGCCGCAGTGCTCCGCTACCAGCTGCTCCAGACGGTTCAGGCCCAGGTCGATCTCCCGGCGGCTTTCGAAGAAGGCGCCGCGGTAGATGTAGAGATAGGCGGCGGTGTAGCCCAGGTTGACGATGCACATATCCCGCTGGGGCAGGCCGGTGCGGCGGTAGTAGGCCGCCAGCACGCCGGCGTAGGCACACTCACTGGGGGTGAGGACCTGCAGCTTGAAGCCGGCGCGGCGCATCATGGCGCGGTAGCGCTCCGCCGTCTCCTTGAGCATGGCGCAGGCCAGCAGCGTCATCTCGGTGGGATAGCCGTCCTGGTCGCGGAGAATGTCGCGCATGGAGTAGTCAAAGTAGTACTTGCTTTTCTCGTCCGTAAGGAAGTCGCGGAACTCGTAGGGCAGGTTGTAGCGCAGCTGCTGCTCCGTCATGGCGGGCATGGTCAGCTCGCGGGTAAAGACCTCGGTGGAGGGCAGGACCACGGCGGCGTTGGTCAGGGGAATGCCGTTGTCCCGGGCGGCCTGACGGAGGAAGTCCGCCATGGCGTCCATGGACAAGATCCTGCCGTCAGCCACCATGTTGTCCGGCAGGGGGGCCATGGCGGCCTTTTTCAGCGTACTGCCGGCGAAGTAGGCCAGCTTGACGCTACTGCCGCCGATATCAATGCCAACGATCTTCTTCAAAACAGAATACCTCGCTTTCTTGGAGATGGGGGCTCACAGCAGGGAAAGATACCAGTCGATAAGGTTCTGGCCGAACAGGGCGGCGCACCAGGCGGCCAGCGCGATGCCGGGGCCCCAGGGAAGGCCCTGCTGTCCGCGCTTGGCGCGGACAAGGCCCCATAGGATGCCGACGACGCAGGCCAGCAGCAGGCACAGCAGATTTTTCTGCCAGCCCAGAAACAGTCCTGTGAGAAACAGCAGCTTGATATCGCCGCCGCCCATGGCGTCGCGGCGGAGCAGCTTCTCCATCAGCAGCGCCAGCAGCAGGACGCCGCCGCCCACGGCGACGCCGCCGATGAGGCCGTCCAGCGCCCGTTTGCCCGGGTCCGGGACAAAAAACAGGGTGACGATAAAAAGCACAACGCCGACCGCGATAAAGCGGTCGGGGATGATGTACCCCTCCAGGTCCGCGAAGGCGCAGGCCAGCAGCAGGCAGGCCACGGCCCAGGCTTCGAGGGTCCGGAGGGAGATATCATAGCGCAGCAGCAGCGACACGAACACCAGCGCGGCCACCGCTTCACCCACCGCGTGGCGGGGGGAGAGCTTCGCGCCGCAGTAACGGCAGCGGCCATGGCTGAACACATAGCTGAACACCGGCACCAGGTCGCGGGGCGCCAGCACATGGCCGCAGACGTCGCAGTGGGAGCGGCCGCGGAGGACGCTCTCACCATGGACGATGCGCCAGGCGGCGCAGTTGAGAAAGCTGCCCATGCAGGCGCCCAGCAGGGCGGCGATGCAGCAGCTGTATATGGTGATGGCGGGGGCGGCGTACAGCATGGGAAGGCTCCTTTGTGTCGTTGCGGGTGTCCCCGCCCCGGCTATGCCGGGGCGGGGGAGGGAGAAGAGCAGGAATCAGCCATTGAACGTGGCGGAAGCCAGCGTCCAGCTGTAAGTCTTTCCACCATCGCCATTACCGTCAGTCAGCTTCTTGGCGGCATACTGGAAGGTGTCCTTGCCTTCAACCTTGGTGAAGTTGCCCGGGTAATTCAAAGTGGTTTTTTCACCGTTATCGGGGCTGGTCAGGAAAGCGTCGACAGAAGTGGGGATGGCCTTGTTCTCGGTCAGGATACCGACCTGCCACTCGGCGTACAGAGCGCGGATATTGGCGACGTCAGCGGCCTCCTTGGACTTGGTCAGAGCGCCGTTGAATACGGGAATGGCGATAGCCACCAGAACAGCGATGATGGCGACAACGATCAGCATCTCCATCAGGGTGAAGCCTTTTTTGTTGTTGAGTTTTTTCAGCATGGGTAGTTTCTCCTTTTCTGTTTGTAGTTCTATATCGTCCCGCGGCGTTGCGCGCGGAAATGATACCTTGGTTATATGCCGCCGTACAGGGTGAACATGGGCAGGTAGACCGCCAGCAGCAGCAGGACCACCAGCACGGCTAGGGCAATGGTGATGGCCGGCTCCAGCACGGCCAGCAGCCGGGCGGTGGTGACGGACACCTCGTTGTCGTAGTAGCCGCCGATCACGTCCAGCGTCTCCTCCAGCGCGCCGGAGCGCTCGCCTACGCCCACCATCTCAGTGAGCATGGCGGGGAAGCATTCGATGCCGGCCATGCTCTCAGCCATGGGACGGCCGCGCTCCACGTCCTGCCGGACCTGGCGGACCGCCAGGGAGAAGGTGTAGTTGCTCACGACGTTGGCGGTGACCTCCAGTGCCCGGGGCAGCGGCAGACCTGCCGCCAGCAGGGTGGCCATGCTGTGGGCGAACTGGGCGGCGGCGTTCATGGAGTGTATGCGGCGCAGCGGGGCGCGCGTCAGGCTCCAGGCGGCCAGCGCGGCGCGGCCGCGCTCCGTGCGGCGGAAGGTCAGGTAGGCGATGACCAGCAGGGCCAGAACGCCCAACACCAGCCACCACCACTTGGTGAAGAAGGCGCTGACGGCCATCAGGGCTCTGGTGACGCCGGGAAGGCTGCCGGAGCCCAGGTCCGTGAAGGCGTCCGTGAACGCGGGGACCGCCACGGCGATGATGATGACAAAGACGACGATGGCCACGATGATGACCATCACAGGGTACGTCAGGGTGCTGACGATCTTGGCCCTGGTCTTGGCGGAACGGTCGTAGTAGGCATGCAGACGCTGGAAGCAGCTCTCCAGCGTGCCGGACTGCTCGCCGGCGCGCAGCGTCTCGGTAAAGGTCTTGGGCAGGTAGGGGGCGTTGTTCTCGAAGCTCTGGGCAAGGGAGTAGCCCGCGCCCACCTCCTCGGAGACCTTATCCAGCATCCGGCGGAGGTATTTGTTCTTCGTCTGGGCGGCTACCATGGACACGCAGCGCTCCACCGACAGCCCGGAGGCCAGAATGATGGCGAATTGGGAGCACAGGAGCGCCAGCTCTTTCTCCTTGACCCGGAAGGCCACGGGGCGGGAGAGCACGCTCTCCTTCTTCTCGGGAACGGCCTCCAGCTTCGTGATGATGGCAACGCTCTCGCGGAGCTTGTCCGCCGCCTCAAATTCATCGTAGGCGCGGAGCACACCGGAGACTTTCGCGCCGCCGGCGGTCTGGCCTTTATAACGGAATGTGGTCATGGGCGCGGGGCGCTCCTTTCTGTGAAATCAGGTCTCGGCGGCGGTGTTGATGACGCGGGCGGCCTCCGCCGCGGAGGTGACGCCGGAGAGCACCAGCTCGCGGCAGCTTTCCCGCAGGGTGGTGAAGCCGTCCTGCCGGGCGGCGGCCAGCAGCTCGTCGCCGTCGGCGCCGTGGCTGATGCGCCGGCGGAGGCGGCTGTTGAGCAGCAGTATCTCGAACACGGCGCGGCGGCCGATGTAGCCGGAATGGCGGCACTCGGGGCAGCCGGCGCCCTTGTAGAAGGTGACGTCGCTGTCCTCGGGCAGGCCGAGAAGAAGCAGCTCCTCGGCAGAGGGACGGTAAGCCGTTTTGCAGTGGGGACAGAGCTTGCGGACCAGACGCTGGCTGACCACGCCCCGCAGGGCGCTGGACACCAACCAGGGCTCCACGCCGATGTCCTCCAGACGGTGGACGGCGGAGACGGCGTCGTTGGTGTGCAGGGTAGAGAAGACCAGGTGGCCGGTGATGGCTGCCCGCATGGCGATGGAGGCCGTCTCACCGTCGCGTATCTCGCCCACGGCGATGATGTCCGGGTCCTGACGCAGGATCGCGCGCAGGCCGCTGGCAAAGGTCATGCCGGTCTTTTCGTTGATCTGACACTGGTTCACGCCGGGAAGGTGGTACTCCACCGGATCCTCCAGCGTGACGATGTTCAGCGCGTCGCTGGACAGGTCGCGGAGCATATTGGACATGGTGGTGGACTTGCCGGAGCCGGTGGGGCCCACCAGCAGCACCACGCCGCTGGTGTTTTTCAGCAGGGCGTTGTAGTTGTCCAGGTCGCGGCCCTCCAGCCCGAGGACGGACTTGTCCAGCACCTGGGCGGACTTGTCCAGCAGGCGAAGGACGATTTTCTCGCCGTAGACGGTGGGCATGGAGGCGATACGCAGGTCAAGGCTGTGGCCCCGGACGGAGAACATGGCGTGGCCGTCCTGGGGCACCTTGTGCTCGGCAATATTCATGCCGCCCATGATCTTCAGGCGGGAGATGACGGTGTTCTGCAGATCGGCGGGCACAGTGAGCACACGCTGCAGCAGGCCGTCAATACGCATACGCACCAGCATTTCACCCTCCTGGGGCTCCAGATGGATGTCGCTGGCGCGCTCGGTGAAGGCGCGCTCGATCAGAGAGTTGACAAAGCGGATGGTGGGGGCGGAGGCCTCCGGGTCGGCAGTGTCCCGGGCCATCTGGGCGGGGATGATGTCCTCGCCGGCACCGGCCTCGCGCTTCATCTCCTCGATGACGCGGGCGGTGCCCTCGCTGCCATACAGGCGCTCGATGGCCTGCTCCACCGCCTTGCGGGTGGCGATCATGGGGATGATGCGTTTGCGGGAGGCGGTCTTGACCTCGTCCTGGGCCACAAAGTCCAGGGGGTTGTGCATGGCCAGGTACAGGCGGTCCTGCACCAGCTTTACCGGGACCACGAGAAACTTTTTGGCCAGGTTCCGGGGGACGTATTTGGCCAGCTCCACGGGAATGGACACGGCGGTCAGGTCCACGAAGTCCACGCCCAGCTGCACACGCAGCGCGTCAATGAGCTGCGCTTCGGAGATAACCCCCTGCCGGATGAGAACATCGCCCAGACGCTGGCTGTCCTCGCGGGGCAGGGCCAGGGCCTGCTCCAGCTGCTCGCCGGTGATGATACCGGAGGAGACCAAAAGATCGCCCAGCCGCATATATGCCACGGAATACACCTCCAAACGGTAAAAAACACAAAAAAATAAGTAGGGGCGAAAACGCGGGACGCAGTCTGCGCCTCGCGGTAGTGTTTTCAACCCCTACAATACCCTACTGTATGTAGTGAGAATTACTATACCGCATTTTCGCCGTAAAGTCAATTCCTTTTTCGACATTTTTCCACATAAAATCGGCAAAAATGGAGGGTTGATTCGTGAAAATCATGCGCTCATATGACAAATTTCAGAAGAACCTGCAACAAATCCGATCGTGTGATAAGAAGCGGTTAACAAGCATGGTTCAGAAAAGCCAACCCTTTTTACGGCGGGGCGGTGGCGGCGGGTCCCGGCGGAAGGGTTTATCCACCAGAATGATGTCATCGCCGAACTTCTGAACGCACTCCCAGGGGATGTAGTAATCCTCGCCCCGGCCGAACAGCCCGAAGAACCGGCAGGGACCGAAGACGATCAGCGCCTTGACGGAGCCCTCCGGCACCGTGACCTCCACGTCGCCCACACAGCCAAGGCGGCAGCCGTCGCACAGGTTAATGACCTCTTTGCGCCGCAGCAGCGAAAATTTGCACAGCATCGGCGTCACCTCCTGCCGTCAGGATATGCGCGGCGGAGGCTGTCCCATACCGTCGGATCTTAGGGCTTTTCGCCGGGGAGAATAACCGCCGCACCGGCGGGAAATACTGCCACTATCACGAAAGAGGCAGGTGGCGTCATGCGGGGCAGAGTGGAGATCAGCGGTATCAACACAGCGAAGCTGCCTGTGCTGAAAAACGATGAGATGACGGCGCTGCTGCGCCGCGCCCACGCAGGTGATACAGCGGCGCGGGAGCAGCTGATCTGCAGCAATCTGCGGCTGGTGCTGTCGGTGCTGCAGCGGTTCGCGGGGCGGGGCGAGAGCGCCGACGACCTGTTCCAGGTGGGGTGCATCGGTTTGATGAAGGCCATCGACAACTTTGATGTGGAGCAGCCGGTGCGGTTTTCGACTTACGGCGTGCCGATGATCGTGGGGGAGATACGCCGCTATCTGCGGGACAACAGCGCCCTGCGGATCAGCCGCAGTATGCGGGACACGGCCTACAAGATCCTGCGGGCCCGTGAGGCGCTGCTGGTGGAGACGCAGCGGGAGCCCACGGTGGAGCAGCTGGCGCGGTATCTGGACATTCCGCGGGAGGACGTGGTGTTCGCCATGGATGCGTTCAGCGATCCGGTGAGTTTGTACGAGCCGCTGTATGCCGACAGCGGGGACACGGTGTGCGTCATGGACCAGGTGCGGGACGAGAAGAATACCGACGAGAGCTGGCTGGACCGCATCGCGCTGAAGGACGCCATAGCCCGGTTGGACCCGCGGCAGCGGAGCATACTGGCGCTGCGGTTCTGCCAGGGGAAGACGCAGATGGAGGTCAGCAGCGAGATCGGCATCTCACAGGCGCAGGTGTCACGACTGGAAAAGACAGCACTGAGCAGCATCAGGAAGAATATGTGAGTATCCCCCGGCTTCGCCGGGGGATACTTGTGCCTTTTGCGTCTTTTGAAAAACGCCCTCTTTTCTTTTGGAAAAGTTTGGTGTATACTATACACTGAATGAGTATTTGCACCGGAGGTAGTGACTATGTTTGATAATCGACGGGAGATCATGCAGGACGTGTTTCTGACGTATCTGCCCGCACAACGCTTCAAAACCAGCCGCATGACCGTGCAGCTGATCGCACCTTTGCAGAGAGAGACAGCGGCGGCCAACGCGCTGCTGCCCGCTGTGCTGCGGCGGGGTACCGTCCGCTGCCCGGATATGGAGAGCCTGTCCGCCGCGCTGGATACGCTGTACGGCGCCAATATCGACTATACCGTCCGCAAAAAGGGCGAGCGCCAGTGTGTGGGTTTTGCCGCCGGCTTTATCGACGACGCCTTCACGCCCCACGGCGAGAAGCTGCTGGAGCCTGTGTCGGCGATGCTTGGCGAGCTGCTGCTGGACCCTGTGACCCACGGGGGACGTTTTCTGAGCAGCTATGTGGAGAGCGAAAAGGCCAACCTGATCGACGCCATTCGGGGCCTGAAGAACGACAAGCGTGACTGGGCGGATATCCGGCTCATGCAGGAGATGTGCGCCGGCGAGCCGTACAGCGTGCTGCGCCTGGGAGACGAGGAGACGGCCGGGCGTATCACCAACCAGTCACTGTATGTCCATGGGCAGGCGCTGATGGCGTCCAGCCGGGTGGAGGTCATCTACTGCGGCAGCGCGGAGGCGCAGCGTGTGGAGGACGCAGTGCTCACGGCGCTGGCGGCGCTGCCCCGCGGCGCCCAGACGGCGCTGCCGGAGGTGCAGCGCATACAGGCACCGGATACGCCCCGGCGGATCGTGGAGACGATGGACGTGACCCAGGGCAAGCTGGCCATGGGCTACCGCTGCAGCAGCGACGACTATCCGGCCATGGTGCTGGCAAATCTGATTTTCGGCGGCACCAGCAACTCCAAGCTGTTTTTGAACGTGCGGGAGAGGCTGAGCCTGTGCTACTATGCCTCCAGCAGCTATGCCCGCAGCAAGAACATTCTGACCGTGTCCAGCGGCGTGGAGACCGCGGACTTTGAACGGGCGGAGGCGGAGATCGGCCGCCAGCTGCAGGCGGTGCAGCAGGGCGATTGGGAGGACTGGGAGCAGGAGGGTGCTCTGCAGGCCATCCGTGCGTCGCTGCTGTCACTGTCGGACTCTCAGGGTGCGCTGGAGAATTTCTATCTGGGCCAGATCGCGGCTGGGGTCGAGGAGACACCGGAGGAGCTGGCCGCGGCGCTGGAGCAGGTGACAAAGGAGCGCATCGTGGCGGCGGCACAGACGGTGAAGCCGGATACGGTGTACTTCCTGCGGGGAAAGGAGGATGCGTAACATGGACAAGAAGCTGTATCCCCGCATCGGCGAGGAAGTGATATGGGAGACGCTGGACAACGGACTGCCGGTGTGCATCGTGCCGAAGCAGGGCTTTTCCCGAAAGTACGCGCTGTTTGCCACCCGTTACGGCGGCATGGATATGCGCTTTGAGCTGAACGGACAGTGGCTGGACACTCCGGCGGGCATCGCCCACTATCTGGAGCACAAGATGTTCGACACGAAGGACGGCAACGCCCTGCAGGAGCTGGCGAAAAACGGCGCGGAGCCCAATGCTTTCACCTCCAACGCCATTACGTGCTACTATTTTGACTCTACGGAGAAGTTTTACGAAAATCTGGAGATACTGCTGTCCTTCGTGTCTGTGCCCTATTTCACCGATGAGAGCGTGGAGAAGGAACAGGGCATCATCGGCCAGGAGATCGGCATGATCGAGGACAACCCCGAGTGGCAGGTGTACAAGCAGATGATGCAGGCGCTGTACCGCAGCAGCCCCGCGCGGACGCCGGTGGCCGGCAGCGTGGAGAGCATCAGCCATATCACGGCGCAGACGCTGTATGACTGCCACAAGGCGTTCTACACCCCGGCAAATATGTGCCTGGTGGTGGTAGGCGATGTGGACCCCGAGACGGTGCTGGCCACGGCAAAGCGGGTGCTGCCGGCGGAGAGCGGGGCGATCATCCGGCGCGACTATGGCGCGGAGGAGAGTACCGATACTGCCTGCGGCTATGCCGAGGCACAGATGGAGGTGGCCATGCCCACGTTCCTGGTAGGCTTCAAGTGCCCGCCCCAGCACGGAGGGGAGGCGCAGCACCGGTTTGCCGCCATCGGCGAGCTGGCTTGTGATGTGCTCATGGGCGAGTCCAGCCCGCTGTATGCGCGGCTGTACAGCCAGGGGCTGATCAACGGCTCCTTCGGCGCGGCGTTCGACCTGCTGCCCGGCGCGGCCTATGCCTATGCCGGCGGCGACAGCAAGGACCCGAAGGCCGTGGCGGAGGCCATTCTGGACGAGGCGCAGCGGCTGGCGGCGGAGGGTGTGGACGGCGACTATTACAAGCGGATCGTCAACGCCAACTTCGGCGCGGCGCTGCGGGAGCTGAACGCCTTTGAGTCCATCGCCGTGTCCATGGCGGAGGGGCGGTTCCAGGGGTATGACCCGTACCGCTTCCCGGAGATATACGATGACATCACCGCGGAGGATGTGCGCGCGTTCCTGCGGGAGAACTTCACGCGGGCGCACATGGCGCTGTCGGTGATCGCGCCCAAGGAGGGATAACATGAACGTGAGGATCATGGCGGACAGCCCCATCCGGTTTCCGGGGCTTTTCGGGGACTGGGCCTTTACCGGCTCGTCCGTAGCCTTCCATATCGGAGGAAAGGCCATTTATTGGTACGGAATCATCATCGCGCTGGGCGTGCTGCTGGCGCTGTGGTTCTGCATGAAGCAGAAGGAGAAGTACGGGATCACCGAGGATAACTTGATGGACGGCGTGCTGTGGGGCATTCCCCTGGCTATCGTGGGGGCGCGGCTGTACTATGTGCTGTTTTATCTGGACCGGTTCAAAAAAGCGGACGGTTCCTTTGACTGGGCGGAGTCCATCGCCATCTGGGACGGTGGATTGGCCATCTACGGCGGCGTGATCGCGGCGGTGCTGGTGTGCTTCGTGCTCAGCAAAAAGCGGGGCTTCAAGCTGGGGGCGCTGACGGACCTGATCGTGATGGGTTTCCTGATCGGGCAGGCGGTGGGCCGCTGGGGCAACTTCATGAACCGGGAGGCCTTCGGCGCGGAGACGACGCTGCCCTGGCGGATGCAGCTGACCACCACCGCGGGGACGCTGGTGGAGGTGCATCCTACGTTCCTGTACGAGAGCCTGTGGAACGTAGTGGGACTGCTGCTGATCGTCTTTATCGTGGCGAAGGGACGCCGCTTTGACGGTGAGAACACATGGTTCTACTTCCTGTGGTACGGTATCGGACGGTTCTGGGTCGAGGGGCTGCGGACCGACAGCCTGTACCTGTTCAACTGGACCATCGGCGGCGAGCCCATCCGCGTCAGCCAGGCGCTGAGCCTGGTGATGGTGCTGGTGTCGGCGTTTATGCTGCTGTACAACATCAAGCTGCATCCCCACAAGCCGGAGGAGCTGTATGTGAATATCGCCGCGGCGCAGAAGGCGGCAGAGGGCGAAAGCGCGGACGGCAGCGCGGAGTGACGCGATGCGGCTTCGGCGCGGTGTACAAGTCCATTGCAGAACACCATATGCAGCCCGCTTTCGGAACGGGCGGCGCTGTAAAAAAGAACACCCACGGCTTCAGCCGTGGGTGTTTTGTCTGTATCAGTGCCGCCGCGCGGTGAGGTAGTGGTTGTTGTAGTACGCCTCGGACAGGGAGGTGATCACCACGCAGTGCCCGTTGTAGTAGGAGGACGAGGCGTGGATGAACTGGTCGCCGCCGATATAGATGCCCACATGGGAGGCGGTATAGCCGTAGTCCTGGAAGAATACCAGATCGCCGGGCTGCAGATCGCTGCGGGAGACCTCGGTGCCGTAGCTGAGCTGGCTGGTGGCGCCGTGGGGCAGCTTGATGCCCACCTGGGCGAAGACATACATGGTGAAGCCGGAGCAGTCGAAGCCGCTGGCAGAGGAACCGCCGTAGACGTAGGGCACGCCCAGATACTGCTGGGCGATGGAGACGATGCTGCTGCCGGAGGCGGAGGCGGCCGGCGTTGCCGGGGTCTCGGCAGGTGCTTCGGCGGGAGACCCTTCGGTCGTTGTATTCTCGGCGGGCTTGTCCGCCGTGCCGGTCAGGGCGGAGGTGGGGCAGATCAGCACGTACTGCGAGGCCACGTAGCCGCTGATGCCGTTGTAGGTAACGGCGAACCAGCCGCCGGACTCAATGCCGGTGACGGCAATGACCGTGCCCTGAGATACGGTGCCCAGAGAGGTGCTGCCGCTTTTGGCGGCGGTACGGATGTTCAGCACGTCCGCGGTGACACGTCCGGCGCCGTTAAGGCCGGAGGCGGTGTCGTAGCGGGTGACATACTGGGCAGCCACATAGCCGCGCTTGCCGTCGAAGGAGATACGGTACCAGTCACCCTCCTGGGCGGTGAGCTCGATAACGGCGCCCTTGTCCAGGGTCTTGAGGATGTCATAGCCGGTGCCTGCGCCGCTGCGCATACGGACGCCGGTGCCGGAGATCACGCCCAGTGCCTGAACGGCGGTGGAGACGGGCGCCTCGTCGGCCTCGGGCGTCTCCTGGGGCGGTTCTTCCTCGGCGGCCTGTGCGGCAGCAGCCTTGGCGGCGTCCTCGTTGTTGAGCAGGGCATCCTCGGCGGTCTCGCCGCCGGGATGGGCCGTCAGCGCCGCTGCGCCCAGCAGGCCGGAGAACAGTGCTGTCTCGGGAGAGGGCTCAGTGGTGCCGGTGGGCAGGGCGGAGACGGAGGCAACGGTCAGGGGCACGGCGGGGGCGGCGTCGGTCATGCTGGCGGCGGCACCGCCGAAGTTGACCACCGCGTCACCGCCGATGACCAACAGCGTGGCCAGAGCCACTGCCAGTGCGGAAAAAATACGCTTCATGGCTTACAGCTTGCCGGCGAGGGCACGCTCCAGCCAGATGCAGCCCACATCCATGGCGGCATAGAGGCTGTCCTTCTCGGATTTCTTGACCACGCGGTCCCGGGACTTGAGATCCGGGTCGGTCAGCTGAAGCTGGACGGATACACGCTTGGCCACGTCCATGTCCTGCTCCTTGACGGTGTCGAGAATCTGCAGGAGGACGATGTACTTGTCTGCCATGCTGCCGTAGTAGATAAAATTGTCTACGCGGCGCAGGGGGTGGTTCTTATAGATAAGCCCTTCGGGCTTTTTGTTTTCAGCCATGATGATACCTCCGAAAATTTTTGTAACCAAATTGTAACACATTTGGACGGGGCTGTCAACGCAGGCGCGGCAGGAAAAATATGGGACTTTGTGCCGCAAAGGAAAAAGGGGCTGCCGCGCTTCTGCACGGCAGCCCCTTACAGCGGTACGCTTACAGCTCCAGATAGCTCTTCACCAGAACCTGCAGCAGCTCGTCCCGGTCGATCTTGCAGATCAGGGACCGGGCGGAGTTGTGGTTGGTGATGTAGGTAGGATCCTCGGAGAGAATGTAGCCCACGATCTGATTGATGGGATCATAGCCCTTCTCCTTGAGTGATTCGTAGACGGAGGTGAGGATGTGGTGTACCTGCTGCTCCTTATCCTCTGCCGCGTTGAACTTACGGGTAAATTCGTCCATGTGGGCACCGCCTTTCTCATTTTCTCAATATCGCTTTTAGTATACGCTCTTTTCCCGGAACTGTAAAGGGGAAAAAGTGCGCGGTACAGGGGGAAATCTGCGCGGGATCAGCGGCGCAGCTCCGCACCGAAGCGCTTAGCGATCTTGTTGAGCACACCGGAGGCGACCTCCTCGATCTCGGCGGAGGTCAGGGTCTTATCCTTGGAGCCGATGGCCAGGCGCAGCGTCAGGGACTTCTTGCCTGCCGGGACCTGCTTGCCGCGGTACTCATCTACGAAGGCCGCACCGTGGAGCAGCTCACTCTTGATGCCGCGGACGGTCTGGGCCACGTCCTTCCACTGGACGGAACCATCCACCAGCAGGGAGATGTCGTAGTCGGTCATGGGATACTCGGCCAGGTGGGTGAAGGTGTTGGTGCGGGACTTCAGGGGGACCAAAGAGTCCTGATCCAGCTGGAACAGCATTACGTTCATGTTCTTGATGCCGCAGGCCATGGAGACCTTCTTGGCCAGCAGGGCCAGGTCGCCTACCTTCTCGTCACCGCGGTAGATGTTCAGCCAGACCACGTTGTCGGCCCAGACGGGCTTTTCGGCCTGCTTGAAGGTCAGAGCCTCCATGTGGACGTAGCGCGCCATCATCTCCACCACGCCCTTGGCCTTGCGGAACAGGGCGGTGATATCCTTGTCGGTGGTGGCGAAGGCGCCCGCCACGTTCTTGCGCTGGGAGGGCAGCTTCTCGCGGGGATCGTAGGGGGAGGTGTAGTTCTCGTCGCGGAACACCTGCGCCGTCTCGAAAATGGAGAACTCGTCGAAGTAGCGCTCGTTCTTCACCACGGCCTTGCACAGGTTGGGCAGCAGGGAGGAGCGCACGAACCGCTCGGCGGGAGACGGCGGCGTGGACAGGGACAGAATGCCCTCTGTGCTCTGCAGCACCGCGTTGACGTAGGATTCCTCCATCCACGGATAGGTGAAGATCTCCTGCATGCCGCAGCGGATGGCCAGATACTCCTTGATGCGCCGCTCCAGGTCTTTATCCAGCTGGTTGATGGCACCGTCGAAGGTGGTGGTGATGGGCTCGGCCTCGAAGTTCTCGTAGCCGTACATCCGGGCGACCTCCTCCATGATATCCGCCTGAATGGATACATCGCCGGTGGAGCGCCAGGTGGGGACCACCACGTGCATATTGTCGCCGTTGAAGGTGATGCCATAGCCCAGCAGCTCCATTTTGTGCTTGATCTCATCCGGGGACAGGCGCTTACCCAGCCGGCGCTCCAGCCAGCTGAGCGGCACGTCGATCTCCGCCTGCTTCAGGTGCCGGGGATATTCGTTCACCAGACCGGTGACCTTCATCTCCGGGTACAGGTCGGAGAACAGCTGCATGGACAGATCCAGAGCCTGATCGCAGCGCTCCGGGTCGATGGCCTTTTCGTAGCGGGCGGAGGCCTCGGTGCGGTTGTCGTACCGCAGGGCGGTGCGGCGGATGCCGGCGGCCTGGAAGTTGGCGATCTCCAGAATGACCTTGCTGGTGGTGGGGAGGATGGAGTCCTTGGCGCCGCCCATGACGCCCGACCCACGATGTCCGCATCGTCGGCGATGGTCAGATCGTCGGTGCTGAGGGGCAGCTCCTTGCCGTTGAGCAGCGTCAGCGTTTCGCCCGCTTTGGCGCGGCGAACGATGATGTGCCCGGCGATGTGGTCGGAATCATAGGCGTGGGAGGGCTGACCGGTGGCCAGCATCACATAGTTGGTGATATCCACCAGCGCGTTGATGGGGCGCATGCCGGTTTTCCAGATCCGCACCTGCATCCAGTAGGGAGCGGGCTTGACGCAGACATTTTCGATCTGCGTACCGATCATGCGGGGGCAGCGCTCAGCGTCCTCCACGGTGACGTGGAACCCGGAGGTGTTCTCCACGTTCCGGTCGAAGTGGGGGAACTCCACCATAGGCAGGTCGTACAGCGCCGCGATCTCGCGGGCGATGCCGTAGTGTCCCCACAGGTCGGGACGGTTGGTCATGGACTTGTTGTCGATCTCCAGAATGATATCGTTCAGGTCCAGAGCGTCGGCCAAAGGGGTGCCGGCGGGGGCGTCAAAGTCACTGAGGTCCAGAATGTGGGCTTCCTCCTTGGTGGGGAACAGGTCGGCCAGGCCGATCTCCACCGCGCCGCAGATCATGCCGTAGCTGTCCACGCCGCGGAGCTTGCTCTTCTTGATCTCCACCAGGTCGCCCTCGCCGTGCCACTTGCACATGGCGCCGGGCAGGGCCACAGCTACTTTCATGCCCTCGCGGAGATTGCTGCCGCCGCAGACAATGTCCTCCACACGGCCGCCGATATCGGTCTTGCACACCTTCAGCTTGTCGGCGTTGGGGTGCTGCTCGATGGTGTTGATAACGCCCACCACCATGTCGTGGAAGGACGCGCCCAGATCGGTGGCGTCCTCCACCTCCACGGTGGACATGGTCAGGTCGTAGGCCAGCTTTTTCAGGTCGGCGTCAGCCGGCAGCTGGACGTAATCGCGGATCCAATTCAAAGATACTTTCATGTCGTGTACCCTCCCTTATCAGCGGAACTGTTCCAGGAAGCGCAGATCGGCGCTGTGGAACAGACGGACGTCATCCACGCCGTAGCGCATCATTACCAGGCGGTCCAGACCGATGTTGACGTAGAAGCCGGTGTATTCATTGGGGTCCAGGCCGGCGGCCTTCAGCACGTTGGGGTGAGGCGTGCCGCCGGGCATGACCTCGATCCAGCCCACGTGCTTGCACACACTGCAGCCCTTGCCGCCGCAGACCAGGCAGCCCATGTCGATCTCAAAGCCGGGCTCGACGAACGGGAAGAAGCCGGCGCGCATACGGACCGGAACGTCGCGGCCGAAGACCTTGCTGAGGATGCTCTTGATCATCACCTTGCCGGAGGCAAAGGTGAAGTCCTTGTCCACGATCAGCGCCTCATACTGGAAGAAGGCACGCTCGTGCCGGGCGTCGGTGGTCTCGTTGCGGTAGACCTTGCCGGGATACACGAAGCGGTAGGGGGCCTTGTGGGTCTGGAGATAGCGGACGGAGCCGCCGGTCAGGTGGGGTCGCAGGCACAGCTTGTCCCAGCATTCGCCCTTGTCATGGCCCGCCAGCCAATAGGTGTCCATGCTCTCGCGGGCGGGATGGTTGGGGGGGAAGTTCAGGTTGTCGAAGCCGTAGAGCTCGCTGGTGATGTCATCCTCCTCAAAGATCTCAAAGCCCATGGAACGGAAGGCGTCATTCAGGTCGTAGCACATCTGGGTGATGGGGTGCAGACCACCGCTGAGGGGCATGGTGCCGGGGACGGAGATGTCAAAGTCCGGGTCCACCTCGGAGGCCTTCATCTTCAGCTCATCACGGCGCTCGTCCAGCAGGGCGGACAGCTGTCCTTTCACCTGGTTGACGGCCTTGCCCATCTCGGGCCGCAGGGATACGTCCAGTTTGGGCAGCTCCTTCATCAGCTCGGTCAGGCTGCCCTGCTTGCCCAGCAGCGCGGCCTTGATGTCCTGAAGCTCCGTCTCGGTGGCGACGGAGGCGATGCGCTGCTTGCCCTCGGCCAGCAGCTGTTCCAGTTTTTCTTTCATGTATTTGCTTCCTCCTCTTCAGAGTTGTTTAATGGGGTAAAGCGCAATAAAAAACACCCTTCATCCCATGTCTTGGGACGAAAGGCGAACTTCCGTGGTACCACCCAGCTTCGCGGACCTTGTCCGCGCACTCATTACCCGGTAACGGCGGGGCCCGGCCGCGCATTTCCTCGCGGCAGCTCCCGGGCGAACACTGCGGTACATCCCAAGTCGGCTTGCAGCCGGTGGCCGACTCTCTCTGCCGGATGCGTGGGCGCAGATCTTCCCGTTCACAGCTTTTTTGCTTGATGGATAACTTATACCACAACAAAAGGAAACTTGCAAGCACTTTTTTCGCGGCGCGATACGAAAAAAGCAGGTTTTGTAATTGACATATGTGCTATACTGTACAAAAAGGCACGGGGAGGTGCGCTATGCAGGTCATCGACAGGGCGTTTGTGCGGGGCCTTATGCCCGCCCGGGACCAGGGCGGACACAAAGGGACCTTCGGCAAGGTCTATCTACTGGGCGGCAGCGTGGGGTACACCGGCGCGCCGGTGCTGTGTGCCGGCGGGGCGGTACACAGCGGCTGCGGGCTGGTGTTCCTGGGCGTGCCGGAGACGGTGTGGCCCATCGCGGCGGCCAGATGCCTGTGCGCTATGCCTCATCCGCTGGCGGAGCAGGACGGAAGGCTCTCTGCGGCCGCGGAGACGGAGATACGCCGCCGGGCGGCCACCTGCGATGCCGTGGCCGTGGGCTGCGGCCTGGGGCGGAGCGAGGGCAGCGACGTGCTGGTGCGCGCGCTGCTGACGTTGGAAAAGCCGCTGGTGCTGGACGCCGACGGCATAAACGCGCTGGCGGGGCATATAGATACATTGTCCTGCCGCCGGGGCTGTGTGACGGTGCTGACGCCCCACGACGGGGAACTGGCCCGCATCGGCGGCGACATGACCGCGCCCCGTGAGGCGGCGGCCGCCGCCTTTGCCGCCGATCACGGCGTGTACCTGATCCGCAAGGGCCATCGGACTGTGGCAGCCGCGCCGGACGGCCGTCTGGCGGTGAACACCACCGGGAACGACGGTATGGCCAAGGGCGGCAGCGGCGATGTGCTGACGGGCCTTTTGACCGGACTGCTGGCCCAGGGCATGGAACCATTTGACGCCTGCTGCGCGGCGGTGTGGATCCACGGCCGTGCCGGGGATATGGCGGCGGAGGAAAAGGGACGGCGGGGCATGACCCCGGCGGATATGATAGAGAAGCTGCCCTATGCGCTGAAAGAGGTGGAATGACCGGAAAGCCCTTCTGAAAAAAGGAGGGACGGACCATGCGAAAATGTGTGCTGCCGCTGTTGCTGTGTGCGGTGCTGCTGTGCGGCTGCGGCGGTGAGAAGAGTCTGACGGTGCAGGACCAGTACCGGACGGTGGTATCGGCGGACATGGAGGCGGAGGTGGTCAGCCGTACGGCCAGCGATGACCGCACCTTCACCCTGACGTGCCGATATGACCGGGCGGGGCAGTCTGTCACCACGGTAACGGCGCCGGAGGCGCTGAAGGGCCTGACCGCCGTGCTGGCGGACGGACAGCTGTCGCTGAAGAGCCGTGACCAGTTGCTGCCGGCAGGGGATGCCACGGATATCTGCCCGGCCAACTGTCTGCCAGAGCTGCTGCGAACACTGGCGGAGGGCTATCTGAAGGAGCAGGGCACGGAGCCGTTGGAGGACACGCCATGCCTGCGCCTGACGCTGGAGACCACCGGGCAAAGCGGCGCGGCGGTGCTATGCAGCGTGTGGCTGGACGAGAGCAGCCTGATCCCGCGGTATGCGGAGTTTTCACAGAACGGAAATGTGGTGCTGACGGTGCGAATGATATCCTTTGCCTGCACCACGGGAGATACGGAGGCGTAACAATGGAATCGACACTGAGGAGAACATGGGCGGAGATCGACCTGGACGCGCTGGCGCACAACTATCGGACGCTGCGTGACCGGGTAGGCCCGGAGGTGAAGTTTCTGGGCGTGGTAAAGGCGGATGCCTACGGCCACGGGGCCGTACAGGTGAGCCGTATCCTGCAGACGCTGGGCGCGGACTACCTGGCGGTGTCCAGTATAGACGAGGCGACGGAACTGCGATGCAACGGCATCACCATGCCCATCCTGATCCTGGGCCACACGCCCCGTGAGCAGGTGGGACGGCTCATCGATCTGCACATTACCCAGGCGGTGTCCTGCCAGGCCAAGGCGCTGGAGTACAGCGAGGAGGCGGTGCGCTGCGGCGGTGAGCTGACGGTGCACATCAAGGTGGACACCGGTATGTCGCGGTTGGGATATCTGGTCTCCGGCAGGCATTTCGACACCGGCACGGCGGATATCTGCGCGGCCTGCGCCCTGCCGGGTCTGCGGGCGGAGGGCATCTTCACCCATTTTGCCGTGTCGGACGAGCCGGATACGGACAGCCGCGACTATACGGAAAAACAGCTGGCGCTGTTCCGCCGGGTCATCGACGCGGTGGAAGCAAAGCGCGGCCAGCGGTTCGCCATACGCCACTGTGCCAACTCCGGCGGCGTGGCGTCGTACCCGGAGACATATATGGACATGGTGCGTCCCGGCATTTTGCTGTACGGCTGCGGCGACCTGGCGGAGAAGCTGGGGCTGCACCCGGTGATGGCGCTCAAGACCACAGTGAGCACCATCAAGACCTATGAGCCGGGCATGGACGTCAGCTACGGGCGGCGGTTCACCACAGAGCGCGTCACGCGGATGGGCGTGGTGCCCTACGGCTACGCGGACGGCTTTCACCGGTGTCTGTCGGATCGGTGCGGCTTTATGACCGCGGAGGGTATGGCGCCTCAGCGGGGGCGGATCTGCATGGACATGAGCATGATCGATCTGACGGACCTGCCCGGCGTGCAGGTGGGCGACGAGGTGGAGGTGTTCGGCAAGCGGCAGCGGGTGGATGTGTTGGCGGCTGCCGCCGGGACCATCCCCTATGAGCTGACCTGCGCCGTCAGCCGGCGGGTACCACGGGTGTATTATAAGGACGGACAGGAAGTGGAAAAGGAACTGCTGCTGCGGTTCTGAGGCTTCACACTGCCGCCGCGGCGTGCATAGGATAGACCGGGCGGGACAAAACGGAATTTACGGCGCTGCGGCGTATAAATCCGGCGGCTGCGTGGGACAATGGAAGTGACCTGGGGACATATCTCCCTCCGGTACTTCTTGCCTCGGAGTGTGAACTGTGTGGATACGACTGTCAGACGCGGCGACATTTACTATGCGGACCTCAGCCCCGTGGTGGGCAGCGAGCAGGGGGGCGTGCGCCCGGTGCTGATCGTACAGAACGATACCGGCAACCGGCACAGTCCCACCGTCATCGCCGCCGCCATCACGTCGCAGCTGGGGAAGGCAAAGCTGCCTACCCATATCGCGCTGGCGGCCCAGGGCAGCGGACTGCCGCGGGATTCCGTCATCCTGCTGGAGCAGATACGGACGCTGGATAAAAAGCGCCTGCGGGAGCGCATGGGCCGTGTGGACAGCGCGGTGATGGAAAAGGTGGACGCCGCCATTGCCGTCAGCTTCGGGCTGACGGGGAGCCATCTGGTGTAAACGGCGGCTATGACATGAGAAAACAGGCCTGTGCATAGTATGGCACAGGCCTGTTTTTTTGTGAAAGGGGGCGGTGCGCCGTGGAATATCCGGTCTGTCTGGCGGATAGCTGCGTGGGGACGCTGTACGTGTGTCCGCGGGGAGAGGAGACGGAGCTGCGGGCGGTGTGCCGGGGAACGGAGAAGGGGCTGTATCGGCTGTACGTGCAGGGCAACAGGGGCGAGGTGCTGCTGGGCGTTACCGAGGACGGCGGGCTGCGGCGCTGCTTTTCCCGGGAACTGCTTGCTCCCGCCGGGGAATTGCGCCGCGGCGTGCTGCGGCCGTGCGGCGGCGAAGCGCCGGAACGGCGTGGGTTTCTCTCCCGACTGCCGGAGATGGCGCGGACAGCGCGGCAGGGGCGCTGTGTGCGGGCGCTGGTCCCGTGGCGGGAGGGGGAACCCTTCCCGATCCCGGAGCTGTTCTGCTTTGCAAGCGTGGGGCAGGGACGGGTGACGTACCTCTTTGATGGCGAGGGCCGGCCCATTATGCCGAAATAACGGCGAAAATTTGAAAAAAGACTACCATATGTTGTGGATATATGCTATACTGTCTCTGACTATACGGCATCTGCCGTAGAGATAAGGAGGAGCAAGAGAGATGAGATGCCCCTATTGCGGTTATAAAGAGAGCAAGGTGGTGGATTCCCGCCCCGCCGACGAGGGCAGCAGTATCCGCCGCCGCCGGGAGTGTTTGCAGTGCGAAAAGCGCTTCACTACCTATGAGACGGTGGAGAGCCTGCCGATGGTGGTCATTAAGAAGGACGGTTCCCGCCAGAGCTTTGACAGAAGCAAGGTGCTGCGGGGCATCCAGCGCTCCTGCGAGAAGCGGCCGGTGCCCGTGGCGGACATGGAGCGCATGGCGCTGGAGATCGAGCAGGAGCTGCAAAACTCCCTGGAGCGCGAGGTCAGCACCGATGTCATCGGCGAGAAGGTCATGGAGAAGCTGAAAAAGGCCGATGAGGTGGCCTACGTCCGCTTTGCCTCCGTGTACCGGCAGTTCAAGGATATCAACACGTTCATGTCCGAGCTGAATAAGCTGCTGAGCGAGAAGTGACCGTCAGAAGATATTTTTGGGACTGAGCTGCTGTGTTTCGGCGATGAGCCGGAACTGGTGGCGCAGCTGGGCCAGCACGGGGTACAGCTCTTCGGTGCTGCCCTGGGCAGACAGGGCCTTGGCCTGGGCCATCAGGGCCTCGGCCTCGTCCAGGTCCTCATGGGAGACGATGATGTGCATATAGCCTTGAACGTCCTGCCACAGGTCGTCCAAGGTGCCCAGCGCCGCCCCGCCGTCGCCGCCGGCATCCAGGTCGGCGGTGACTGTGTCCACCGCGGCAGTCCACTCGCCGCAGCGGTCCGTGACCCAGGCGGCGTTCCACAGGATGAAGAACAGCACGGCCAGCAGTACGAACAGGGGGATGCGGATGGCCCTCATCGCGCAGCCTCCTTCCGCAGACACACTACGGCGCCCTGCTGATCCACGGACAGCAAAAACACGTCCTGACTGCGGGCGATGCCCTGTCGGTGAAGCTCCTGTGCCAGCCAGCGGTCATCGCGGCCCGCCTGCCGGAGGTTATCCGTCAGCACCCGGCCGTCGTTGATGAGGATGATGGGCAGGAATACGTTGTCCTGTACGTCCAGCCCCAGCTGCTCCGGCGTGACCGGCTGGAGGGGACTGCGGGGCAGCACAGACAGCCGGCCGTTCGTCTCCAGCACGGCGTACTTTACGTCGCTCAGGTCGGTGATCCCCTGACCCCGCAGCTGCTCGAACAGCTCGTCCAGCGTCAGTCGGTTGCGGCGCATGGTCTCCTGCCGCAGCTTGCCGTCCACGATCACCAGGGCCGGCTGGCCGCAGACCAGGTCCCGGAAGCGTACGTTCCGCAGGCTGATGGCGCTGAACAGTGTGGACAGGGCGATCAGCGTGATGATGGGAATGACGCCGTTGAACAGCGGCAGGGCGAAGTCCTGCATGGGTACGGAGGCCAGGTCGGAGATCAGCAGCGTCAGCACCAGCTCGATGGGCTCCAGCTCGCCGATCTGCCGCTTGCCGCTGAGACGCAGGCCCGCGATCAGCAGCAGATAGAGAATGACCGTGCGGAAAAAGGCAGTCGCCATGATCGTACACCCCTTCGGAAGTTGTATTCCGGAGCAGTATGCCCCGCGGCGGGGCAAATTATGTTGGTATACAGCGGCAAAGCCGCTTTGTATATAGCTCGCAGAACGGAAAGGAGGATCTCGGCACAGGCCGACATAAGCGCCAGCGCTCATACAGCCGACGGATGTTTCCCGCCGGCTTGTCGCTGCTCTTTTTGAAGGCGGCGGCGAACATGAGACGACGAGGCGGAGAGTGATCGAAGTATTCGGCGGATGCTCTCCCGTGCCGTCCGGGTGCGTACACAGTCAGCAAATATGCGGGCGACCGCAAAACAGAGAGGCTGTGACCGGATGTGAAGACAAATGATCTGCGCGTTTGTGCTTCCGACCTATTATATTGATCGGAGGATTTTGCTTATATGTGTGGTATCGTAGGATACGTTGGACAGCAGCAGGCTGCGCCGCTGCTGCTGGATGGATTGTGCCGCCTGGAGTACCGGGGCTATGACTCCGCCGGTATCGCGGTCTGCAGCGGGGACACCCTTCAGGTACGCAAGACGCCGGGGCGTCTTGCGGCGCTGGAGACGCTGACCCACGGCGGGGCGGATCTGCTGGGGACAGTGGGCATCGGCCACACCCGGTGGGCTACTCACGGCGAGCCCAATCAGGTGAACGCTCATCCGCAGGTCAGCGGCGATGGAAAGTTCGCCGTGGTGCACAACGGGATCATCGAGAATTTCGCCCGGCTGAAGCAGGAACTGATCCAAAAGGGCTGCACGTTCGTCTCCGAGACGGATACGGAGGTGGTGGCCCAGCTGTTGGCCTGGTATTACAGCCAGTGCGGCGATGTGTTCGAGGCGGTGAACCAGATGCTCTCCCGGGTGGAGGGATCCTATGCGCTGGGTATCCTGTGCGCCGACACGCCGGACCGGATCATCGCCGCACGAAAGGACGCGCCGCTGCTGCTGGGCTGCGGCCGGGGGGAGAACTTCCTGGCCTCGGATGTGACGGCGCTGCTGCGGCACACCCGGGACGTGGTGTATATGGATGACGGCGAGCTGGCTGTCATCACGGCGGAGGGTATCCGTATCTACGACGAGCGCCGCCGGCCCATCGACAAGGAGCACCGTCACATCGACTGGGATGTGGACGCTGCGGAAAAGGGCGGTTACGACCACTTCATGCTCAAGGAGATCTATGAGCAGCCGGCGGCGGTGCGCCGCGCCATCACCGGACGCATCCGGGACGGCCGTGTGGTGCTCAGCGACCTGACTATGACTGACAGAGAGATCCGTGATATCGGCCGCATCTGCATCGTGGCCTGCGGGTCCAGCTACCATGTGGGCATGGTGGGGAAATACACCCTGGAACGGCTGCTGCGCCGGCCGGTGGAGGTCTGCCTGGCGTCGGAGTTCCGGTACAGCGACCCCCTGGTGGGCGAGGGCGATCTGGTCATCGTCATCAGCCAGTCCGGTGAGACGCTGGACTCCATGGCCGCCCTGCGCGAGGCCAAAAAGCGCGGTGCCCGGGTGCTGTCCATCGTGAACGTGGTGGGCTCGTCCATCGCCCGGGAAAGCGACGACGTGCTCTACACCTGGGCCGGACCGGAGATCGCCGTGGCCACCACAAAGGCGTACAGCACCCAGATGGCGGTGCTGCACCTGCTGGGGCTGTATTTCGGCGATGTGCTGGGCACCGTGGATTACGAGACATACAGCGCTATGGTACGGGGGCTGGAGGCCCTGCCGGGACAGATGGAGCAGGTGCTCTCCCATACGGAGGATATCCGCGCGGCCGCCAAATGGCTGGCGCAGGAGGAGGACGTGTTCTTCATCGGCCGTAATCTGGACTACGCATTGTCCCTGGAGGGGAGCCTGAAGCTGAAGGAGATCAGCTACATCCACTCGGAGGCCTATGCCTCCGGTGAGCTGAAGCACGGCACCATCTCCCTGATCCGCCAGGGAACGCCGGTGATCGCTGTGGCTGCCTATCTGCCGCTGCTGGATAAGGCGGTCAGCAATGTGGTGGAGGTACAGGCCCGCGGCGCGAAAGTGCTGGCCCTGACCACCGAGGCCGGGGCCGAGGCCCTGCACAAGCGGGTGGATACGGTGTTGACCGTGCCGGAGGCGGAGGCTATGCTCCTGCCGCAGCTGGGCGTGATTCCGCTGCAGCTGCTGTCCTACTACACAGCGCTGGAGCGCGGCTGCGACATTGATAAGCCGCGTAATCTGGCAAAGAGCGTCACCGTGGAATAAGATAGATCGGGGAGAAACGGATAAAATCCGTTTCTCCCCTTTCTTTTTCCGCCGCGGTATGCTACAATTAAAAATTGACTGAACAGAGAAAGGGCGTGTAGACCATGCACGAGGAGCTGATCCGGCGGCTCAACGAAACAAAGACCATGTCCATCGTGGGTATGTGCAAGAACGCGGGCAAGACCACCATGCTCAACTGGCTGCTGACGGCGGGCCATCTGCGGGGCACGTTGGGGCTGACCTCCATCGGGCGGGACGGCGAGTCCACCGATGTGGTCACCGGCACGGAAAAACCGGGTATCTTTGTCCGTGAGGGTACACTGATCGCCACGGCCAAGGATATGCTGCGGCTGGGCGACGTGACAAAAGAGATTTTGATGACCACAGGTATCCCTACCCCGCTGGGCGAGGTGGTCATCATGCGCGCCCGCAGCGCCGGCTATGTGCAGCTGGCGGGGCCCTCTATCACCACGCAGCTGCGGTCGGTGTCTGAGAGCTTTTTTGCCCTGGGGGCGGAGAAGTCTGTCATCGACGGTGCGCTGGGGCGCAAGAGCCTGGGCGCCCGGGCGGTGGCGGAGGGCGTTATCCTGTGTACCGGCGCCAGCTACAACGCCAGCATGGAGAAGGTCATCGCCGACACGGTGCACATCTACCGGCTGATGAACCTGCCCAAGGCCGAGACACTGCCGCCGGAGTGCCCCGACGGGCTGGAGGCCTGCGTCAGGGAGTACGGCGCAGCGCTGGTGACCGGCGCACTGACGGATACGATGGTGGTGCCGCTGCTGCGAAGCGGCGTGCTGCGGAAGTGCCGCCTGGTGGTCAAGGACCCCAGCAAGGTGCTGCTCAGCGCTGATACGCTGGATAAGCTGGCGGTGCGTGAGGTGGCGCTGGAGACGGAGGACGCGGCGAAGACGCTGTGCGTCACCGTGAACCCGGTGTCCGCCTACGGATGGAAATTCGACAAGGATGAATTCCTGTTCCGCATGAAAGAGGCGGTGGACGTACCGGTCATCAATGTGAAGGAGGAACTGGCATGATCGCGGTCAAGTTTGAGGAAAAAGAGAAAATCGGTCTGCAATACGCGCTGGAAACGCTGCACGGCTGCTCGCCCTTTGGTCAGGAACGCATCCGGCGGCTGCGGTTTTATGCGCCGGAGGAACGCGCCGCACTGGAGGAGGAGCTGTACAACGTGGAGCAGGCGGCCAACGCCGCCGGCGAGCTGAAGGACGTGTACAACAAGCTGATGACCGGCCTGTGCCAGATGAAGGATATCCGCAACTCCCTGCGCCGCTGCGCGGCGGGGGAGACGCCGGACCATGTGGAGCTGTTTGAGATCAAGGGCTATTTGCAGCGGCTGGACGGTATGCGCCCGCTGTTTGAGCAGATCAACGCGGTGACGCACTTCAAGGGCATGACCTTCCACGAGGTGAAGGACGCATTGGCGGTGCTGGACCCGGACGGTACCGGGAGCCGGGGCTTCTATATCCCGGACAGCGCCACGGCAAAACTGAAGGAGATCCGCAGCGCCAAGAAAGAGGTGGAGGAACGGTTGTTCCACGCCCAGACCGACGCGGAAAAGGACGATCTGCGCCTGAAGCGCACCCGGCTGTGCGGCGAGGAGGACGCGGAGGAGATGCATGTCCGCAAGGCCATGGGCGCGGCGCTGGCCCCTATGGTGGACGATCTGCTCTCCGATGCGGAGACGGCGGGACGTCTGGACTTTATTATCCAAAAGGCACTGTTTGCCGTGCGCTACGGCGGTGTGAAGCCGGAGCTGACGGAGAAGGACCTGGAGCTGGAGGATATGATCAATCCGGAGATCTGCGACCTGCTGGAGCAGCAGGGCCGCCGCTTCGTGCCGGTATCCATCTCCCTGACGCCCGGGGCCACGGTCATCACCGGCGCCAACATGGGCGGAAAGTCCGTGGCCATGAAGACGGTGGCGCTGAACGTGCTGCTGCTGCAGGCGGGCTTCCTGGTGTGCGCCAAAAAAGCTCGTATGCCGCTGTTCCACAGCGTGAAGATGCTCTTTGACGATCTGCAGTCCATCCAGTCCGGCCTGTCCGGCTTCGGTTCGGAGATCGTACAGTTCCAGAAGGCGCTCTCCGAGGTGGAGCAGGGCTATTCGCTGTTCCTGCTGGATGAGTTTGCCCGGGGCACCAACCCGGACGAGGGTGCGGTGATCGTGCAGGCGGTGACGCGGTATCTCAACGGTGTGGACGCCATCTCACTGCTGACCACCCACTATGACAAGGTGGCGGAGTACGCCCGGACCCACTATCAGATCATCGGCCTGCGGGATATCGACCCGGAGGCTATCCGCCGGGAGCTGGCCGTGACCAGCGAGGACGGCGTGGCGGTCATCGCGCGGCACATGAACTACGGCCTGTATCGGGTGGAGGGAAAGTCCGACTGCCCGCGGGACGCGCTGAATATCTGCCGGATGCTGTCCCTGAAGCCGGAGATACTGAAAATGGTGGAGGAAAGCTATTAAAAAAGCGCCCTGCGGGGCGCTTTTTTTCTGTGCGGGGTGCGGGCATGGAGGGAGGGGTGCTTTCTCGGGGAAATGCCGAAATACAAGGCTGAAATTTATTCGTATCGCACAAAAAAATTATTGTCTTTTCTGTCACAATGTCACTTGACAAGACCGCTGAAAAAGGTATAATTTATAGATAGAAATTTCATAATATCAGTCAATAGAGGCGCGGAGGACAGGGTACTGCATATTTGGGGACAGGCACCCGGTAAATTTGCAGGAAGGGGTCTTCCGCCGAAGGGGCCGGATGGGTCTGTGCGTACGGTTCCTGGCAGCGCGGTGTAAGCGGCGCTGCTGTCATGTAGTGATACATGGAGCGCTATTGGTCAACGACCTTGACCGATAGCGCTTTTTTCTTACCCAAAAGAAGTGCCGAGGCCAGCTCTGGTATTGGAAATGCACGTCCAAAAATTTGAAGGAGGAAAAACTTATGGAAAAGATGACATCTCTGCTTCGTCTGCGTATGAGCGCGAAGGACGCCCACTACGGCGGCAACCTGGTGGACGGCGCACACATGGTGCACCTGTTCGGCGATGTGGCCACCGAGCTGCTGATCAAGTGCGACGGCGATGAGGGCCTGTTCTGCGCGTATGACAACGTGGAGTTCCTGGCGCCCGTCTACGCCGGCGACTACATCGAGGCCTACGGCGAGATCGAGAAGATCGGCAACACCTCCCGTACCATGAAGTTCGAGGCCCGCAAGGTCATCGTCTCCCGCCCCGACATCAGTGCTTCCGCTGCTGACGTTCTGGCTGAGCCCGTGGTGGTCTGCCGTGCCCACGGCACCTGCGTCACCCCCAAGGACTGCCAGCGTCTGCCCATCGAGAAGTAAGGAGCGGAAACAATGGAGAAGCTTATCATTACCGCTGCTATCTGCGGCGCTGAGGTCACTAAGGCCCAGAACGAGGCTGTTCCCTATACCGTCGAGGAGATGGTCCGCGAGGCTAAGTCCGCCTACGAGGCCGGTGCGGCGATCCTGCACATCCACGTCCGTGAGGACGATGGCACCCCCACCCAGGGCCGCGAGCGTTTCAAGGTCGTCATGGACGCCATCCGCAAGGAGCTGCCTGACGTCATCATGATCCCCTCCACCGGCGGCGCCACCGGCATGAGCCCCGAGGAGCGTCTGCAGCCCACCGAGCTGTTCCCCGAGATGGCCACCCTGGACTGCGGTACCTGCAACTTCGGCGATGAGATCTTCGATAACACTATGCCCACCATGCGCGCCTTCGGCAAGCGTATGATCGAGAACGGCATCAAGCCCGAGTACGAGTGCTTCGAGCTGGGCCATATCGACACCGTTCTGGGCATGGCCAAGAAGGGCGAGGTCCCCGGCGATCCCATGCAGTTCAACTTCGTGCTGGGCGTGCACGGCTGCACCCCCGCCACTGTGGAGAACCTGGCGTTCTTCGCCAGCAAGATCCCGGCCAACGCTACCTGGACGGTGTCCGGCGTGGGCCGCGCTGCCTGGACCATGGCCGCTGCCGCTATCGCTATGGGCGGCAACGTCCGCGTGGGCTTCGAGGACAACATCTATCTGGGCAAGGGCCAGAAGGCCGCGTCCAACGGTGAGCTGGTGGCCAAGGTCGTCCGTATCGCCAAGGAGCTGGGCCGCGAGATCGCTACCCCCGCCGAGGCCCGCGAGATCCTGTCCCTCAAGCCCCTCAAGTAATGGCGCAGTCACTGAAAGCTATTAAAAGAAAGAATTATAAATAAATTTAGGAGGAAACTAAAATGGCTGAACTGAAAGGCAACAAGTACGGTACCCACCGCGTTATCGAGCCCAAGGGCGTTCTGACCCAGGCTGCTTGGAAGATCGACAACGACATGAGCAAGGTCTATTCCAACGAGATCGTCTGCGACGTCACCTCCCTGAACATCGACTCC
>OGCQ01000422.1_pt1 | contig 70766 bp, 68 predicted proteins | sample 1570161 | NCBI WGS metagenome assembly OGCQ01 (sample SAMEA4384402, study PRJEB24528) | human gut metagenome | reverse complement strand
ACGTACTTGTCGGTGTGGTCGCCGATGATCTTGATGGAGTTCTTGTTCGCGCCGACGGTACCGTCGCCGCCGAGACCCCAGAACTTGCACTCGATGGTGCCCTCGGCTGCGGTGTTCGGGCAGTTCTTGTCTTCGGGCAGGGAGAGGTTCGTCACGTCATCGACGATGCCGATGGTGAACTGACGCTTGGGCTCCGCCTTGGCAAGCTCGGTGTAAACAGCGAACACGGAAGCGGGCGGGGTGTCCTTGGAGCCGAGACCGTAACGGCCGCCGATGACGGTCTTGTCGGTGATGCCGGCGTTGGCCAGCGCGGTGACGACGTCGAGATAGAGGGGCTCGCCCTGTGCGCCGGGCTCCTTGGTGCGGTCGAGGACCGCGATCTTCTTGGCGGTGGCGGGGATGGCCTCGATCAGGCGCTCAGCCTTGAACGGGCGGTACAGACGGACCTTGATGAGACCGACCTTCTCGCCGTGGGCGTTGAGGTAGTCGATGACTTCCTCGGCCACGTCGCAGATGGAGCCCATCGCGATGATGACGCGGTCAGCGTCGGGCGCGCCGTAGTAGTTGAAGAGCTTGTAGTCGGTGCCGAGCTTCTCGTTGATCTTGCCCATGTACTTTTCCACGACTTCGGGGAGAGCGTCGTAGTACTGGTTGCAGGCCTCGCGGTGCTGGAAGAACGTATCACCGTTCTCATGGGAGCCGCGCATGGCGGGATGCTCGGGGTTGAGGGCGTGCTCGCGGAACGCTTTGACAGCGTCCATGTCGCACATGTCGGCGAGATCCTTGTAATCCCACACGGCGATCTTCTGGATCTCGTGGGAGGTGCGGAAACCGTCGAAGAAGTTGATGAACGGGACCTTGCCGGAAAGCGCGGCCAGGTGTGCCACGGGGGAGAGATCCATCACTTCCTGCACGTTGCCCTCGCACAGCATGGCGAAACCGGTCTGGCGGCAGGCCATGACGTCGGAGTGATCGCCGAAGATGTTCAGCGCGTGGGTCGAAACAGTACGGGCGGAGACGTGGAACACGCAGGGGAGCTGCTCAGCTGCGATCTTGTACATGTTCGGGATCATCAGCAGCAGACCCTGAGAGGCCGTGTAGGTGGTGGTCAGAGCACCGGCGCCGAGGGAGCCGTGCACTGCGCCGGCAGCACCGGCTTCGGACTGCATCTCGACGACCTTGACCTGGCTGCCGAAGATGTTTTTCAGGCCATTTGCAGACCACTGGTCGACCAGGTCGGCCATCGGGGAGGACGGCGTAATGGGATAAATTGCCGCAACTTCACTGAAAGCATAGCTTACGTGAGCCGCAGCATTATTGCCGTCCATGGATTTCATTTTTCTTGCCATAAATGAACCTCCTATTTATTTCACCGTCAAAAAACGGTTCTTCTGCGTGTGAACGCAAAATTCAACGATGACACTATAGCACACTTTTTTCGCTATGTAAACGCCTTGTTCCCGCAAAAACATTCACTATTTTGCAACAATAGGTTCAATTCCTTTTATTTTTCGAGAACTTTTGCGAGGATTTATTGATTTTGTGCAAAATGTGCAAAAATGCGCGGAGGGGGATTTGCCTGATGCAAAAAATGTGCTATACTAATTGCAAACTGTACGATTCGATGCGAAAGAGGGAGGAAAACAGTATGGTCACAGCGGTGCGCTCGCTCGGCCTTCAGGGCATCTCGGGCTACGAGGTCACGGTGGAATGCTTTTTATCCGGGGGCCTGCCTGCGTTTGACATCGTCGGCCTTGGCGACACGGCCGTCAAGGAATCGCGCGAGCGCGTGCGCGCGGCAGTGAAAAACTGCGGTGTGAAGTTCCCTGTCTCGCGCATCACAGTGAACCTCGCCCCCGCGGGTCGGAAAAAGGAGGGCACGCTCTATGACCTGCCCATCCTGCTCGGCATCCTTGCCAGTGCAGAGGAGATCAAGCCCCCCGCGAAGGACGCGGCCTTTGTCGGCGAGCTCTCGCTGACCGGCACGCTTCGCGCGGTGAACGGCGTTTTGCCGATGGCGATGGCCGCGGTGCGCGCGGGCATCAGGACGCTCTACGTCCCCGCGGCGAACGCAGCGGAGGCGACGCTTGCCGACGGCGTGACCGTTTACGGCGTGCCGGACGTCGTGTCGCTCGTGCAGCATTTGAAGGGCGAAAAGAAGCTCTCGCCCCAGCCGAAGTGGCAGGCGGAGCAGACGAGCGAGACCGGCCCCGACTTTTCCGACGTCATGGGGCAGGAAAATGTCAAGCGCGCGCTGGAGATCGCCGCTGCGGGCGGACACAATATCCTGCTCATCGGCTCGCCCGGCGCGGGCAAATCCATGCTGGCGCGGCGGCTTCCGTCGATCCTGCCCGACATGACGCGAAAGGAAGCGCTTGAAGCGACCGAGATCTGGTCAGTCGCGGGATTGACCGACAGCTCGCACCCGATGCTGCTGCACCGCCCGTTCCGCGCGCCGCACCACACGCTCTCCTCCTCCGCGATGACCGGTGGCGGGCAGACGCCCAAGCCCGGTGAAATTTCGCTCGCGCACCACGGCGTGCTTTTTTTAGATGAGCTCCCCGAATTCCACCGCGACGTGCTCGAGGTGCTGCGCGCGCCCATCGAGGACGGCGAGGTCACCATCACCCGCGCCGCGGGCAGTATCACGCTGCCGAGCCGCTTCATGCTCGTCGGCGCGATGAACCCCTGCCGCTGCGGCTGGTACGGCCACCCCTCGGGGCGCTGCCGCTGCACCAAGCAGCAGGTGGAAAAATACGTCGAAAAGATCTCCGGCCCGATGCTCGACCGCATGGACCTGCACGTGAACGTCCCGAGCGTCGAGTTCGAAGCCATGCGCCGGCGCGAAAAGGCGGAGTCCTCCGCCGACGTCAAAGCGCGCGTGAACGCCGCGCGCGACATCCAGAAGCAGCGCTTTTCCGGCACGAACATCACCTGCAACGCGCAAATGACACCCGCGATGGTGGGCGAGTTCTGCACGCTGGACGCCGCGGGTGAAAAGCTCTTAAAAGGCGCGTTCGAGCGCCTCGGCCTCACGGCGCGAAGCCACGATAGATTACTGCGCGTTGCGCGCACGATCGCCGACCTCGACGGCAGCGAGAAGATCGAGGCGCATCATCTGGCCGAGGCCATCCAGTACCGCAACACGGATATTTTACAGGGGTGAATGAGATGAAAAGGTATGACTACATCCAGTTTGGCGCGCTTTCCATTTTGAGCCATATCGCCCAAGGGGCGGCTTTTATCCTGTTGTTCGCGGCGTTTGGCGGCACGGGGACGACCTCGTCCTTTACGTTTGCCACGCCCATCGGGCTCGCGCTCGGCGTCGTCTATGTGTCGGCGCTTTCGTTCCTGTTCGGCTGGGGCCTGCGGCCGGACCGGGGCATCGACAAAAACCGCTGCTGGAATGCGGCGATCGTGCTCTATGTGCTGAATCTTGCCTCGCTTCTTGTGATGCCTGTCCCGTTCGGCTCGGGGAGCATCCTTGCGATGATCTGGGAGCTGCCGATGGCGCCTGCCATGGTCGGGATCAACGGGGTGAGCGGAGAGGGCACGATGTTCAGCTATGCGCTCTTTGCCCTGCTGGCCGCCGTTGAGCCGCTGTGCTTTACACTGGGGCTCACCCGCAAAGGGAAAAAGCCTGCCAAATCCGAAGACAACGAAAATTCAGCCGCATTTTCCGCCGATGCGGAAGCGGCCATAACAAATGAGGAGAACAATACCAATGCATGAAATGATCCTGTGCAAGCTCGGCGAGGTCGTGCTCAAGGGCCTGAACCGCCGCAGCTTCGAAGATAAGCTGATGTCGAACGTCAACCGCCGCGTGTCGAAATGCGGCAATTTCCGCGTCTACTCCAAGCAGAGCACCATCTACGTCGAGCCGAAGGACGACGAGTGCGACATCGAGGCCGCGTTTGAGAGCTGCAAGAAGGTCTTCGGCATCATCGCCGTTTCGAAGGCGCTGCCGTGCGAAAAGGACATCCAGAAGATCATCGCCGCGGCGAAGGAGTACCTTGCGTGCGAGATGCGCACGGCCAGGAGCTTCAAGGTCGAGAGTAAGCGCGCCGACAAGACCTTCCCCTTGACGTCGATCCAGATCTCCCAGCAGGTCGGCGGCGCGCTGCATCAGGCGTTCCCGACGTGCGAGGTCAACGTCCACGACCCCGAGCTCGTCGTGCATATCGAAATTCGCGACGATGCGGCTTATGTCCACGGCCCCGCTGAAGAGGGCGCGGGCGGCCTGCCCATCGGCATGGGCGGCGTGGCGGTCAGCCTGCTCTCCGGCGGCATCGACTCGCCCGTCTCGTCCTACATGATTGCCAAGCGCGGCGTCAAGCTCGAAATGGTGCACTTCTTCTCCCCACCGTACACGTCCGATGAGGCGAAGGAGAAGGTGCTTTCCCTTGCCAAGCTCTTAGTCCCCTGGTGCGGGCGGCTGACGGTGCAGATCGTGCCGTTTACCGAGATCCAGGAGGAGATCAGAAGAAACTGCCCCGAGGAATTCTTCACGCTCATCATGCGCCGCTTTATGATGCGCATCTCCCAGCGCGTGGCCGATCAGGTCAAGGCCAAGGCGCTCGTCACGGGCGAGAACCTCGGTCAGGTCGCGTCTCAGACGATGGAGGCCCTGCGTGTGACCGAGGATGTCGTCGATCTTCCCGTCCTGCGCCCGCTCATCGGCATGGATAAGGAAGAGATCGTGCGTTTGTCCCGTAAGATCGGCACGTTTGATACGTCGATCCTGCCCTACGAGGACTGCTGCACGGTCTTCACCCCGCGCCATCCGCGCACGAAGCCGAACCTTGACGAGGTCCGCGAGGCCGAGGCCGTGCTCGATATCGAGGGCCTTATCGACCGCGCGATGACAAACCGCGAGTTCGTGCGCATCAAGTTCTGAAAGGAAGTCTTATTATGGCGAAAAAAACTGTCGAACAGCGCTGCTATGAAGCGCTCAAGGCGCGCGGCGTGACTTTCGCCGCGGCGGAGAGCTGCACCGGCGGCCTCATTGCCAAGCGCATCACGGATGTGCCGGGCGCGTCGGGCGTGTTCATGGGCGGCGTCGTGAGCTATACGAATATCGTTAAGCACCGTGTGCTCGGCGTTCCGGCGGACATGCTGGAAGAGTACGGCGCGGTGTCCGCGCCCGTCGCCCGCGCAATGGCCGAGGGTGCGCGCAAGGCGACGACGGCGGACTGCGCCGTCAGCGTCACGGGCGTCGCTGGACCCGACCGCGACGAGCGGGGAAATCCCGTCGGCACGGTATTCATCGGATTTTCGTCGCCCAAGGAGACGATCGCCGAGCGCTTTGACTTCGGCGTAAAGTCCCGCGCAGAGATTCGCGAGGAAGCCGCGGACGAAGCCTTCAAGCTGCTGGAAGAAAAGCTGAAGGAGCACTGAAACAGCGATGAAAAAAGCCTTGGCCCGCAAATGCGGGTCAAGGCTTTTTCTTATAACGATTTGAGGTAGAAGTGGTCCATTGCGCCGTGCTGCACACCCTGCGGTTTGTCGATTTGCTGGAAGCCGAGCTTTTCGTAGAGGCGGATGGCGGCGTCGAATTTGGAGTGCGTCTCGATGTAGAGCGTTTCATAGCCCGCGTCTCTGGCGGCCTGCTCGACGGTTTCGGACAAACGTCTGCCGACGCGCTTGCCCTTGGCCGCGTCGGAGAGGTAGAGCTTTTGCAGCTCCGCGCAGCGGTCGAAAACCGCCGCCTCGGCAAAGCCGCAGCCGCCGAGCACCGTACCGTTTTCGCCGACGGCGACGAAGTAGCCGCGGCCTGGTTTCGCGCTGTAAAACGCGCGCAGATGGTCGAGCTCGGGGTCAAAGTACGCCGTGCCGGGGATGGTCAGGTGATACTGCTCAAAATTTGTGCGGATGATTTTGGCGATAAACGGGTCATCCGCCGCCGTGATCGGGCGGATAGTGACGGAAGAGAGCGGTTGCTGTTCCATGGGGAGTGCCTTTCTAAAGAATTAAGTTTCGTCCATCAGATCGACGATCTTGCCGCCGTCGTAGACGTGGACGGTATCCCAGTAGCGGATGCCGTTCGCGGTCATCGTGCCCGCGCCGACCTCAATGCTCGTTCCCTGCGGGAGCCAGTCGGTGCACGTCGCGTCGCCGCCGGAGAGGATGAGCTGGGGAATGACCGTGTCTCCCCACTGGTTCACTTCAAATGAACCGTCGCGGAACACTGCATTTTCAACGCCGTCGAGGTACTGCACAGTTCCGCTGCCGCCTGCGATGCAGAGATCGCCGGAGAGCACGAGCGTATCCGTTTCCAGACTGCCCGAGCGGACGAAGAGCGCGGGCGCGCCGCTGTACGAACGCTCATTTAAGAAAATAGCGCCGCTGCTGAACGAGACATCATCGAGTATCAGGCCGGGAAGGTATGGGAGGTTGTCGCCACCGACACCGATGCCCGCGCCGTCGATGCGCAGCGTGCCGCTGCCACAGATGACGACCGTGCCGAAGCCTGTGAAGCAGGCGACGTCGGCTGTGCCGCCGTCGGCCCAGCAGTCGCCGCTCACTTCAAGCAGCAGGATACCGCCGGGGATGTTGGGGGAGATGTTGGGAATGTAGCTGTCCTGCGCGGTCAGGTGCGCGCAGTGGTAGCGCTCGCCGTTCCAGACGACGAGCCCCGCGCCGTAGTCGAAGACTGCGCTGCCGCCGGTCATGTCGGCGACGGAAATGCCGCTGTCGCCGTCCTGTAAGGCAAGGTCTTGATACTCCCCGTCGTACCACACGCTGTAAGAGGTCTGATACCCGTCGCCCGCGTTCTGCGCGAGCGGGAGGGATTTGTCCTCCGCGAGAATGCTTACATTGCCGAGGTCGTAGTAGAGCAGGCAGTTCTCGGGCAGCGACGTTTCCTGCGTATTGTCGACCGGGTTCTGCTCAGACGTGTCCGGCAGCGTCGTTTCGCCGCAGGCGGTCAGGAGAAACGCGAGGGAAAGAGCGAGAAAAAGCGCTTTTTTCATGGCGGGCCCTCCTATTAAAATATAGCGGTCAGAATTCGAGCGCGATCTGCGCGTCGTCGACGGTGGAGAGGTCCAGCCCGAATTCGCTCGGCAGGTAGCGCGGGCAGACGTTTTCGCCCGTCGTGATGACGGACGCAGCAAGGCGCGTGCCGATCTCGCAGGATTCCATCATCGTTTTGCCGTAGGTCTGGCCGATGACCGCGCCGGCAAAAAACGCGTCGCCCGCGCCGGTCGTGTCCTTGACATCGACCTTCTTCGCGGGGCAGTAGCCGTCCTCGCCGTCGAGCGTGGCGAACACCGCACCCTGAGCGCCCATCGTGACGACCATGCGGCGGATCTGCGCGCCGCGAATTTTGTCGCGCAGGATGGGGAGCATTTCGTCGGGCGAGAGGCCGTCGTAATTTTCCGAAAACAGGATGCCCGCCTCCTGCTGGTTGCAGATGAAGCAGTGCACCGAGCGCAGAAAGTCGCGCCGCTCGATGGCGATGCTCATGTTGGATACGACCGCGTAGACGGGCTTACGGTGCTTTTCCGCCAGCGCGAACGTGCGCTTGACGATGTCCTTTTCCATGTCGATCTCGAGCAGAATGCTGTCGGCCTGCGAAAAAATTTCATCGCCCTGCTCGTCGAGAATGTCGGCAATGGGGCTCAGGTCGGGGCGCTTGGAGATCGACGCGGTCACGTCGCCTGTGTTGTCGAAGATCGCAAGCCAGGTGCCCATGCCGTCGGGCGTTGTGCGGATGTAGCGCGTGTCGACTTTGTGGCTCTGGAGCTTTTTGACGACGTCCGCGCCCGCGCTCGTGTTGTCGACAAGGCTCACGAACGTCGGGCGCAGCTCGACGTTCGCGATGTCCTCGACGATGTTGCGGCTCACGCCGCCGTGCACCTGCACGACGCGGCCCGCGTTGCGCCCGCCGGGGATGTAGGAAGAGAGGGGATAGCCCTTGATATCGACAAACACCGCGCCCATCACGACAATACTCATGGAAACGTCCTCCAAAGTTAAGTGTTATACTCAGTATACCATGCTTTTTAGGGATTGCAAAGCGGAGAATATAAGGGGGAACGGGGCGAACCGACCGGTTCGCCCCGTTCCTATGAGAGAAAAGAGAGTGGAGAGCAAGTTAATCCTTGATGCGAGCCTTCTGCGCCTCGACATTGCGAATGGCGAAGAGCGTGCCGACCGTCAGCACGACGCCGATGGCGAGGCAGACGACCCAGTTCTGGATAAAGCCCGCGAACACAAAGCACACAAAGCTCAGGCACGCGACCGTGATGGCATAGGGCAGCTGCGTGGCGACGTGGTTGACATGCTCCACCTGCGCACCGGCGGAGGACATGATGGTCGTGTCGGAGATGGGGGAGCAGTGGTCGCCGCACACGGCGCCCGCGCAGCAGGCGGAAATACCGATGTAGAGCAGCGCGCTGTCGCTGGGGAAGATGGCTGTGACAATGGGGATCAGGATGCCGAACGTGCCCCAGGACGTGCCGGAGGCAAAGGCCAGCACGCACGCGACAAGGAAGATGACGGCGGGCAGCATATTGTAAAGGCCCTCAGAGGCAGCGTACATCAGATCGTGCACATAGTCTGCGGCACCCAGCGCGTTGAGCGTAGTCTTGAGGGAGACGGCCAGTGTCAGGATGATGATCGGGGAGATCATGGCCTGGAAGCCCTTGGGGATGCAGCCCATAGCCTCGCGGAAGCCGACGACGCGGCGGGCGACGAGGTAGATGACCGTGAGCACCAGCGCGATGATGCCGCCCCACGGGAGGCCGACGAACGCGTCCGTGTTGCCGAACGCACCGATGAAGTCGCCGGCGTAATCGGTGCAGCCGGACGTGTCAGCGCCGAAGAAGCCGCCGACGTAGAGCATGCCGATGGTGCAGAGGATGATGAGCATAATGACGGGAATGACAAGGTCGATGACGCGGCCCTTGGGGTTGGCGTTCTCCTCGGTGCTGCCGGCGCTGCCGGAGAGGTCACCCGTATTGCGGGCGCGCTCTTCAAAGCCGCGCATCGGGCCGTAGTCGAACTTGAGCAGCGTGAGCGTGATGATGAAGACGAATGTCAGAAGGGAATAGAAGTTATAGGGAATGGCGCGGATGAAGAGCTGGATGCCGGAAATGCCGGTGTCGAGGTCTTCAGCCGTGGAGGACACGGCGGCCGCCCAGGACGAGATCGGCGCGATCATGCACACGGGAGCGGCAGTGGCGTCGATGAGGTAGGCGAGCTTGGGACGAGAGATCTGGTGGCGGTCGGTCACCGGACGCATGACCGAGCCCACGGTCAGGCAGTTGAAGTAGTCGTCGATGAAAATGAGGATGCCGAGGATGAACGTCGCAAGCTGCGCGCCCACGCGGGTGTGGATGTTCTTTTCCGCCCAGCGGCCAAAGGCCGCGCTGCCGCCTGCTAAGTTGACAAGCGCCACGATGATGCCGAGCAGGACGAGGAAGAGAAAGATGCCCGCGTTGTCCGCGATCGCAGCGATGATGCCATCGTTGACGATCATGTCGATCGTGGCGACGGGGGCGAAGTTGCAGGCGAAAAGCGCGCCGATCACGACGCCGATAAAGAGAGACGAGTACGCCTCCTTGGTGATCAGCGCCAGCGTGATGGCGATGATGGGGGGCACGAGCGCCCAGAAGGTTCCGACGAATTGCATGATGTTTCTCCTTTCCTGTGCTACAAAACACAGAGCAAAAAAATTAAGCCATGATTTCCATCATGACTTAACACAAAAACATCAAACAACCGATGTGAAACACATCAAGGCTCCTGATCGCGTCGATCATGACAGCACTCCGTCCTTCCGGACGACAGTCCGCCGGGTATTTCCCGACGACCCAAGTATCGACAAAACAGGGATTTTATCGACCCTTCGGCGGCGTCCCCTTCCGCACCCCACGGTCTCCTGCCGTTTTGTTGGGGGCTACTCATGTCAGCCGCGCCTCTATCAAGACTTATGAAATTGTTTGCAGTATACACCTTTTTTCGATTCTGTCAAGCAAGAAAAGCATGTTTTGCCGAAAAATGGCTAAAAATTATACGCATGAGCGTAAAACGGAAAAGTTTCGGAGCGATTTTTGTGGAAAACAGAGAGAGCTTACGCCCCACAATAGGCGAGCTTGAGCAGGCGGCAGAAAAGCTCGCTCCACGTGAGGTGCGGTATGCTCTCGCCCGCGAGCAGCGGGAGCGACGCGACCGGTGTGCCGTCTGCGTCGAAAATATCGAGCGTGCCGAGCGGTTCGCCCTCCTCGACGGGCGCATCAATGCTCTCGGGCAGCGAGACGGCCTGCGTCAGGCCGTTTGCGCGGCTCTTTTCGAGAAGCAGGGCGTTTTCGCTCGTCAGAACGCTCTGCACCGTCTTCTGCGTGCCGAGTGTCACGGGTACGGCGGGCAGCGGCGATTCGGGAGTGACGGTGACGAGCGAGTACGCCGCAAAGCCGTAATTCAAAAGGGCCTTGGCGTCGGTAAAGCGCTTGTCGCTCGTGCTGCCGCCCAGGATGGCTGCGATGAGCTCCATGCCGTCCTTCTCCGCGGTCGCGCTGATGCAGTATTTGGCCGAATCAGTCGAGCCGGTCTTGAGTCCCGTCGCGCCGGGGTAAAAGCGCACGAGCTTGTTGGTGTTGACGAGCATGGACGCCCCGTCGCGCAGCGAGTCCATCCAGATCGTCGTAAAGCGGCGGATGTCGGGATGGCGCCAAATGAGCTCGCGCGACATGAGCGCGATGTCGTAGGCCGAGGTGACATGCCCGTCCGCGGGCAGGCCCGTGCAGTTGACAAAGTGCGTGTCGTTCATGCCGAGCTCCTTGGCCCGCTCGTTCATGCGCGCGACAAACGCTTCCTCGCTGCCTGCCAAGTGCTCGCCGAGCGCGACGGCCGCGTCGTTGCCGGAGACGACGCACACGGCCTTGATGAGGTCTTCGACGCGCATCTGCTCGCCCTCTTTGAGCCAGATCTGGCTGCCGCCCATCGATGCGGCGTGCGCGCTGCCTGTGACGGTGTCGTCATACGAAAGCGCGCCGGAGTCGATGGCCTCCATCGTGAGCAGCAGCGTCATCACCTTCGTCACGCTCGCGGGCTCGCGCGGCGTGTGTTCATCCTTGGCAAAGAGCACCGTGCCGGTCTGCTTTTCCATGAGCAGCGCGGAGGGGGCGTCGAGTGTGAGCTCGTCGGCGCGCACGGGCACGCACAAAAGCAGCGCGAACAGCAGGATCATCGGGAACATTCGTTTCATGGCGGAGCTCCTTTCTTCGTTTGGCAAAGAATATGAAAGGATTTGCGCCAACATGAATATTTCGCCTTGAAATGACACGAAGAATATGATATACTCCATCCGTTCGCAGGGTTGGTATATCGGTATTACAGCGGCTTCCCAAGCCGTTAAGGCGGGTTCGACTCCCGTACCCTGCTCCAAAAAAGAGAGACACGCGCAGGCGTGTCTCTCTTTTTTGGAATCCGTGGGAGATGAAAAAGCACAGGGGCAAGTGAATTGCCCCTGTGCAAATGCTTTTGCACAGCAAAAGCATTTTACGGCACAAAAGCGCCGAGGGGAACGGAGTGGGTAGGAGTGCCTGCGCCGATTGGTGGTGCGCAGCACTGTTGCCGCGGAGCGGCAATGCGCGATGGAGTGCTGCGTCGATTGAGACTGCGGGGCGCTCTTGCCCTGTCGGGCAATTCGCGATGGGGTGCAGTTCTAATGATGATGAATGCTGCGCCGATTGATAGCGCGGGGCAAAACACGATGATTATTTTTCGGCAGAGGTATCGTCTTTGGGCGACGAGGGTTTGCCTTGGGCGGTCAGGATGCAGGTGAAAATGGCGTGAGCGTAGAGGATGGCGCGGATGCGGCAGGGAAATTTGCTAAAAGAAAAGAGATAAAATTCCGATAATTCTGATGATAGCTGCGCAGCCGAAGGCCAGCAGCAGGGCCTGCAGAATGAAGCGGAGACAACGGCGGAAGGTGAGCGGCTCTTCCGCGGAAAGATGGGGATCCGTAATTTTGCCTGGCAGGTTACTCATGGGCTCTCTCCTTATCATCTCTCTTTATTGGGGAAATGCTTGCTTTTAGTATACGAAGCTCTTGACTGCCGGTCAAGAGGCGGGGAGGTACTCGCTGGCGGGATGAAGATCCGTGATGTTGTAGCGCGGCAGGTGGTAGAGGGAGTCGCCGTAGCGGGCAGTGCCGTAGACGCCGGAGAGTGTGACGGCAAAGTGCTGCTGCAAAAACGGTTCGGCCCACAGCTCCATCTTGCCGAGAGGATACGTGAACGTCGTGACGTTCTGGCCGATTTCGAGTTCGATGCGTGTGATGCTCGTTTGCAGGTCGGCGGAGATGCGCGAGATGTAAGTCTCCTCGTCCTCGCCGCTTTTGCGCTCGATGCCGGGCGCATCGGGGCGGATGTGGCAGTCGTTCGTGTGCGAGGCAAACTCGACAAGGCCGCTTTTTGCCATCTCGCGGCACTCATCCCAGGTGAGAAAACCGTCCGCTCTCTCGTCGATGCGGGAAGTGATGAGCGAGATGGCCGCCTTTGCGCCGTATTCGCGCAGGATGGGAAAAGCGAGGGTATAGTTGCTCTCATATCCGTCGTCAAAGGTCAGCAGTACCGCCTTTTGCGGAAGCGGCGAGCCGTCGTCGAGCTGACCGGCAGCCAGTTCGCGCGGCAGGACTGTCGTATAGCCGTTATCGCGCAGGAAGTCGAGGTCGCGCCGCAGCGCGGAGACGGTCATGGTGTAGTCTGCCGCCTGAGACGCATTTTCCGTAAAGTTGTGGTATTCCAGCACGTAAAAGCGCCAGTCGGGCGCGGGCTTTGCGGCGTCTCCCTTGGGAGAGCGCACCGGCGCGGCAAGGGCCTCGGGCATTGCGCGGCGGTCGAAGTGCGGCGGACGCACGGGGACGGCCTGTGCGCTGTGCGCCTGCTGAAAGAGCGAAACGGCGAGGACGATGACGAGCACGCGCGCGAATAATTTCAGCAGCGACATCATGCCGTAGGAAAAAAGATTGATGCGGCGCATACGCTTCACCTCCTCTGCGCCCTTTGTCTATATTAGACGCAAAAAAAGAAGAAAAGTTTCCACGATCAGAGGAAAACTGCGGAAAAATCTTTACAGGCGAAAAAATTTGCGTTATCTTAATACAAGATCAAGAGCGCCGCCGAACGGGGGAAGCCCGGTTCGGCGGCTTTTTGCTCATCGCAACGGGCTGCCGCATCGCCAAGATGCAGGACTTCCCCGTGGCGGACATGATCCCGGCGATGGTGCTCGTGATGCCGCTGAGCGCCCTATGGACAAATTACATCGCGCCGCTTCTCTGAGCGCATGGAAAAAAGCACCGCTGCCCAAAAAGGCGGCGGTGCTTGCATTTTTGCGTTATGTAAATTATAATGAAACAGATCATTGACAACAGACGGAGGCAAACACATGAAAAAGGTCGCATTGGTCACCGGCTCGTCCCGCGGCATCGGCCGCGCGGTCGCGGCGGAGCTCGCGCGGGACGGCTATGCCGTGTGCATCAATTACTATGAACGAAAGGACAAGGCCGACGAGCTTGTCGCGCTGCTGCGCGCCGAAGGCCGCGAGGCCATCGCCGTGCAGGCGGACGTGTCAAAGCGCAGCGAGGTGAACGCCATGGTCGCGCAGTGCGAGCGCGAGCTCGGCAAGATCACACTGCTCGTGAACAACGCAGGCGTCGCCGGTCAGGCGCTCTTTCAGGATGTGACGGACGAGATGTGGGAGCGCTACTTCGGCGTGAACTTAAACGGTGCGCGCAACACCATTCAGGCGGTGCTGCCGAACATGCTGCACGAAAAGAGCGGCTGCATCGTGAACATTTCGTCGATCTGGGGCCAGCACGGCGCGTCGTGCGAGGTGACGTATTCCTGCACGAAGCACGCGCTCATCGGCCTGACGCGCTCGCTCGCGATGGAGCTGGCGCCGAGCGGCATCCGCGTCAACTGCGTTGCCCCCGGCGTCATCGAGACCGATATGGTCAAGGTACTGGGCGAGGAAACGCTCAAGGACCTTGCCGAGCAAACGCCGCTCGGCCGCCTCGGCAAGCCCGAGGACATCGCCGCGGCGGTCGCGTATCTCGCGTCTGACAAGGCGTCGTTCGTCACGGGCCAGGTGCTCGCGGTGGACGGGGCGTTCGTGCTCTGAGTCAGCGCCCTGTGCTGCCAAAGCCCCCCTCGCCGCGCACGGTCTCGGGAAGGGTGTCGACCTGCTCAAATTCCATCGGCAGAAACGGCAGCAGCACGAGCTGGGCGACGCGGTCACCGTGGCGCACGGTGCGCTCTTCGTTGCTGTCGTTGTGCAGGGCGACGAAGCATTCGCCGCGGTAGTCACTGTCGATGACGCCGAGGCAGTTTGCCGGACGGAGGCCTTGCTTGGAAGCTAAGCCGCTTCTGGCGACAACTGCGCCGAACGTGCCCTCCGGCAGGGCAAAGGAAAGACCGGTCGGCAGCATAGCCGTCGCGTGCGGCGGGATGATGAGCTCTTTGTCGCCGTCCAGACACGCGTAAAGGTCGTAGCCGGCGGCGAAAGCGGAGCCGCGCGTGGGGAGCTTTGCGCCCTCGCGCAGCAGCTTGATCGAAACGTTGGACATGGGGAAGATCCTCCTCTTTTTTGCATGCGAAACATTATAAAGCCTGCGCAAAAGAAAAGCAAGCGCGGTGCAAAAAGGGAGGATCTGGCATAAGAATAAGAATTTTCCCTTGCCAAACGGGGGGAGTTCTGCTATTATACTATGATGTAATGTTTCCGCCTGATGCAGGCGCTTACAAAACGACAACCTTTTTTGGAGGCTCAGATAGATGGCAAAAAACAACGATAAGCGGGCAGAACGCATGGCCAGAAGCAATCGCAACGTCAATCGTGCGATCACGGTGCTCATGGCCGGCGTCATTGCTGAATTTTATCTTTTGATGGTGAACAACTACTATGTCAAAGGCGGCGTCGGTCAGGTGCTCACGATGATGACTGTGCTTCAGGTCATCGATTACATCGGCTGTGCGCTGTTCGGCGCGGGCCTTGTCGTCTGGCTGATGCGCAAAAAGTGGACGCGCTTCGCGCCCGCCGCGCCGTGGCTCTTATGCATCGGCTTTTTCTTCGCCGTGTCGTCGATCCTGATGCTCAAGGTCTACCCGCAGGGCACGACGATGATGTGCGTGATCGTGCCGGTTGTGATGCTCATCGGCATCGTGTTCCTGCTCTATCCGCGTGAGCTTTCCGTGCAGGCCGTGGGCCTGACGGCGTCGCTGATGGCGATGTACCTCATCCACCGCGGCAGCGGGAGCGACACGTGGGGCGGCATCGTCATCGGATGCAGCATCCTCGCGATCTGCGTGGTCGCGGTGCTTGGTGTCGCTGTTTTCAAGGCGGGCAAGAACGACGGCAAGCTTAAAAAGCTCGGCGATCTTCGTATCGTGTCGCAGGACGGCGACTATAAGCTCATTTACGCTGTGCTCGCCGTGTGCGCGCTGGCCATTGTGGCGGCGCTCGCCGTCAGCAGCATCGCCTACTACGGCCTCTGGGTGCTGGCGATTGGCACATTCCTCCTCGCGGTGTACTACACGGTGAAAATGATGTAAAGAAATCAAAAGGAAGGCGAGTCCATTTGGACTCGCCTTCCTTTTTTGCTTTTTATATGTCGCGACGTCCTTCTAAAGCCCGCATCAGCGTCGCGTCGTCGGCGAATTCGAGGTGGCCGCCGACGGGGATGCCGTAGGCAAGGCGCGTGACGCGCACGCCGAACGGCCGCAGCAGGCGGGCGAGGTACATCGCCGTCGCCTCGCCCTCGGTGTCAGGATTCGTGGCCATGATGACCTCTTCGATGTTCCCCTGCGCCACGCGGTCGAGCAGCGGCTTAATCTCCAAATCGTCGGGCCCCACATGTTTCATCGGCGAGATGACGCCGTGCAGCACGTGGTAGCGGCCGTTGTATTCGCGCGCGCGCTCGATGGCGACGACGTCGCGCGGGTCGGCGACGACGCAGATGACATGTTCATCACGCTTCGGCGACGAGCAGATGGGGCAGAGGCCGCCGTCCGTCAGATTGCGGCAGACGGGGCAGAACGTGACGGTGCGCTTGGCGTCGACGATGGCATCGGCAAAGGCCTTGGCCTCCTCTTCGGGCAGGCTCAGCACGAAAAACGCGAGCCGCTGTGCGCTCTTGCTGCCGATGCCGGGCAGGCGCGCGAACTGCTCAACGAGCTTTTCGAGCGCCGCGGGAAAGTATTCCATGGACTTAACCTCTCAGCTCTTTGATCTTGGCGGGGATATCCGCGGCCTTGTAGACGGCGGAGCCCGCGACGAGCACGTTTGCGCCCGCCTCGATGCAGGTTTTGCACGTCACGGCGTCGACGCCGCCGTCGACCTCGAGCTCGCAGTCAAGGTTTCTCTCGTCGATGTAGCGGCGGATGGCGGAAACTTTCGGCATCATATCGGCCATGAACTTCTGCCCGCCAAAGCCGGGCTCGACGGTCATCACGAGCACGATGTCGCACTTGTCAAGAAACGGCAGCACGGCCTCAGCGCGGGTGTTGGGCTTCAAGACGACGCCGGCCTTTTTGCCCTTGGCGTGAATTTTGTCGAGCGCGAGGTGGATCTTCTCCGGCGTGTCGGCCTCGACATGACAGGTGACGAGGTCCGCGCCCGCGTCGCAGAACTGGTCGACATAGCGCTCAGGCTGCACGATCATCAGGTGCACGTCGATGGGCAGCGCCGTGCGCTTGCGGATGGACTGGAGCACAGGGATACCGATGCTGATATTGGGGACGAAGCAGCCGTCCATCACGTCAAAGTGGACGTAGTCGGCGGTGGCAATGGCCTCGACGCCGGCGCCGAGCTCGGCAAAGTCGGCGGAGAGGATGGACGGTGCGATCTTGACGGACATGATAAGAATCCTCCTGCGAAAATTTTCTTATTTTTATTGTAGCAAAGCGCAGGAACAAAAGCAATGCAAAAAAATGTAAAAGACACTTGACATTTCACTCGCGCAGTGTTATCCTCACAGATGTAAAGCGAACTTGACTTTGAAAAACGGAGAGAAGCGATGAAAAACCACATTGAAGAGAGAAGAAAGGCGCGCGGCATGACGCAGCAGCAGTTGGCTTCGGCGCTCGGCGTCTCGCGCCAGACCATCATTTCGCTCGAGAACGGGAAGTATAACCCGTCCATCCTGCTGGCGCACAGCATTGCGCGGCTCTTTGGCGAGCAGATCGAGGAAATTTTCATTTTTGAGGAGGAAGAAGCATGAAGGGTATGAATTTACAGGAGCAGAAAAAGTGCGGCATTCTGCTGATCGCCATCGGGCTGGTGATGTTTGCCATCGGATTTCTGCTCGGTGATGCGCACATGGGCGATTTTTACAGCGGCCTTGGCTGCGGCCTCTTTGCCTGCGGCGCGGTGCGGCTGCTGCGTGTTTACCGCCTGAGCCGCGACCCGGAAAAGGCGGCGGATTATGACGCGATGCTCAAGGACGAGCGCACGATGTATGTTGCGAACAAGGCGCGCAGCTTGACGTTTTTCATCTGTGTCTATGCCCAGCTCGCGGCGGGACTGCTGGCGCTTTTAGTGTTCAAGCAGCCAATCATCGGGCAGGTGCTGTGTCTTGTGACCTGCGCGCAGTCGCTTATTTTTTGTGGGACTTATTGGTACTACAATAAGAAGTATTGAAGGCAGCGCGGGGGGCTGCTTCTGTCCCCACAGCGTGTGGGGACGCGGCAAAGGGGGTATTCTCTTTCGCGAAAGAGAATACCCCCTTTGTCTCGTGCAGCGCTGCAGGCGCTGCGATTTTGATCTTGTGCAAGAAAAATTGCAAACTTGTAAACCTTTATGAAATTTATAGGTTGACAATAGGCGGGCGTCATGTTATGATGAGCCCAGTTTTTTTGAGAAAAGGGAGGATCACCATGAAAAACATCAAAACAAGAGACCTGATCTACTGCGCACTGTTCGCCGCGCTGACGGCTATCGGCGCGTTCCTGCACTTCCAGCTTTTCCAGGCGACGATCACGCTGCAATTCTTCTTCACGGCGATGGCAGGATTGCTTCTGGGCGCAAAGCTCGGCGCGCTGTCGCAGCTTCTCTACGTGGTACTCGGCCTTGTCGGTGTGCCCATCTTCGCGGCGGGCGGCGGCTTTGGCTATGTCTTCAACCCTACGTTCGGCTTCCTGCTGGGCCTGATCCCCACGGCGTGGGTCATCGGCAAGATCGCCGAAAAGGACCGCTCTGTGCCGCGTCTTTTGCTCGCGTGCTTTGCAGGTCTCGCGGTGCTGTACCTCGTGGGTCTTCCCTATATCGCGTTGATCGTCAACGTCTACAAGGGCGGCAACGTGAGCGGGATGACGCTCGCCACGGCCTACATGCTGCCCTATCTTCCCGGCGACTGCCTCAAGATCGTCGTGAGTGTGATCCTCGCGCCTCGCATCCTGAAGGCCATGGAGCGCAATTCATAAAAAATTCATCAAAATGTTGCATTTGCAACTTCTATAAAACCGGTAAAATGTGGTAGACTAACGCCAGTGAAAGGCAAGCAAAACAATTCACATTTCAAGATAAACTTTATGGAGGTAGCAATTATGAAAAAGTGGCTTTGCAAGGTTTGCGGTTATATCTATGAAGGCCCCGAGGCTCCTGCGGAGTGCCCCGTGTGCCACGCCAAGAGCAACATGTTCGAAGAGGTCAAGGGTGAGCTCAAGCTCGCTGCCGAGCACGAGTTCGGCGTTTACGGCAAGACCGTGAAGAACAACCCCGACATCTCCGAAGAGGACAAGAAGTATATCTTTGACCAGCTGATGGCCAACTTCAACGGCGAGTGCAGCGAAGTCGGCATGTACCTCTGCATGGCGCGCGTTGCGCACCGCGAGGGCTATCCCGAGATCGGCCTGTATTGGGAGAAGGCCGCCTATGAAGAGGCGGAGCACGCCGCGAAGTTCGCCGAGATGCTCGGCTCCGACCTCGAGCCCAACATGAAGGCAAGCACGAAGGACAACCTCAAGTGGCGCGTCGACTGCGAGTTCGGCGCCACGAGCGGCAAGTTTGACCTCGCCCTGTGCGCGAAGAAGAACGGCCTCGACGCCATCCACGACACCGTGCACGAGATGGCCCGCGACGAGGCCCGTCACGGCCGCGCCCTCAAGGGCCTGCTTGAAAGATACTTCAAGTAAACCGAAACCGCAGCAATTCCGAGCTTATTGAGAGAGGAGCAGGGAAACCTGCTCCTCCCTCTTTTTCCCGTGACCGCCGCCGCGCTGAGCGAAGAAGATCCCCACCAAAACGGAGAGTAAAACGAATGAAGTCCAACAAAATGCTTATGAAACAAAACAACGCAGGCTTTACGCTGGTGAACGTGCTGATCGTGATCGCGGTCATCGCCATACTGAGTGTGGGCGCATACCCGGTATTCTCAACTCTGATCGAGAAAAGCTGGGAGGCGGCGGACATTTCCGGCGTGCGCTCGGCATTCGACCACGTTTCCGCGGAGGCGCTGATGGGAAATAAGACAGCCTCCGTTACGGTCGATCTGAAGCAGAAGCAGGCGGATTGGCAGTCGATGGACCCTGTGAACATCCGCGGGATCATCCACTACAAGGGTGCGGACGACACGAACAACTGGAAAGGCGTTGCGTCGCCGGGCGGAAGCTGCGTCGTTTCCTACGAGGAAGACGTCGGCGTGGTGCTCACATGGAGCGGCGAAGCGGCTGCCAAGCCCCAATATCCGTTTGACACCAGTGTGAAGGACTATTTTTCGCTGCTCTACAATACCGATTTCTGGAAGGACGGCAGCCTCAAGACCACTAATTTTGAGTTTGATTCCCGCTGCCCGGGCTCAAAATACATCCCCTCTCTTGAGAAGGAGCTTGAGAAGCTGAACAACAGCCTCTTGCAGCAGGAAAACTGCACCTGGGCATTTCTGGGAAATCCCTATGACGGTCGGGAAAGCGAGCGCTATCTCTTCTGGACCTCTCTCAACACGAATGAAGTCGGCGACGGCGTGAAAATCCCCGTGATTATTCAGACCGGTGACGGGAAATACTATGTTTCCCACACCACGACCGGAGAGCGGGAAAACAAGGACGGCAAGTATATTGCGGTCTCAAAGCACCTCTACAACGACCAGCAGTACAAGTCGGTCTTGAAGGCGGGAGAAAAATACGACTCCCTGACGGCCGCCTATGTCGCATATTTGCTCGCGCTTGAGGAATACGAAAAGAGCGCCCTCGATTCAAACTGACCGGCCGTGCACCCAAAAGGAAAGGCGGATAAGAATGAACGTGATGATGACGGGACGGAGACGCTGCGCGCTCGCGCTTCTGCTTGCCGCCCTCGTACTGAGCGGCTGCGGCAAAAAGGACGCGCCCGACGCGCCCGAGCAGACGGCGCAGACGGCGGCGTACAGCAATCTCAGCGACGAAGCGTCTAAGGAGCTGCTTTCAGAGCTTTTCGCGGACGCGGGGATCGCAGCGGAGCGGGCGGACAAATTCTTTGCCTGCCTTGACCAGTTCAACGGCAGCGTCAAAGCGGAATGGCTGACGGACGGCTTTGAAACGGCAGCCCCCACGGAGACAAAGTACGACCCCTATGAGATGCAGGAAATGTGGATGGAGCGGCAGGGGGACTTCCCCGGCTACAACTGCCGCATCACGGCGTATGAGCTCATGGGAGATCGCATCACCGCCGGCGAAGATCAGCCGGACACCAACGGGGAAGACTGGCTCTTCATGGACCTTGAAACGCTCAAGCGCGACCCGAACGCGCTCTGCGGAAAGAGCACGGCAGACTTCTGCGCCCTGTTCGCGCCGGTGGAGGCGGCGGACTCAACGGACTCTTCCGTGCAGGCGGAGACCCTGCGCAAGGGCTGGGCGGCGCGCGGCGTCACCTTCTCAGACGGCGGGTGCAGCATGATCTCCGTCGTCTTCCACGACCGTTTTTCCGAAACGGAGAATACGCTCTTCATCGGACACGTCGGCGTGCTCCTTCCCGCCGGGGACGATGGGCTTTATTTTGTCGAAAAGGTCGCCTTTCAGGAGCCGTACCGCCTGACGAAGTTTGAAAGCCGCGCTGCGCTCAAAAGCTATCTCATGGCAAAGTACGACACCGGCTGGGGACAGGATACGACGCCCCCGTTCCTCATGGAAAACGACGTCCTGATGGACGGAGAAGCAGCGCAGTAAATGCATGAAAACCGCAAACGCCCGCCATTGCACCTCCGATGGGTGCGGTGGCGGGCGTTTTCCCGTCCGCGCTTTCCGGTATGCGCGCGCCGCGCGCCGCATACTCATAGGGGAGAAAAGGGGGACGGGGCATGAGGAAAAAGGGATGCTTGCTGCTCGCGGCGCTTGCGCTGCTGCTCGCGGGCTGCGGGGAAAAGACACAGAAGAGCGCGGAGGACTTGCAGGCGCGCTATGCGCAGATGCAGGGCTATGAGGCGATCGTGGAGACCGCCGTGCCGCGCGGGGACGAGACGCTGCACTATACGCTCTCGCTCGAACATTCAAATGGGGAGACGCGGGCGGCGGTGCTCGCGCCGGAGGCGCTTGCGGGCGTCGGCGCGGTGCTTGAGGGCGACAAGCTGACGCTGACGTTCGACGATCTGGTGCTGGACGTGGGCACGCTCTCGCCGCGCGTTTCGGCGCTTTCCTGCGTGCCGCTCGTGCTGCAAAACTTCCCAAAAGTGTATCTCGACAGCTCGGGTGCGGAAACACTCGGGGACGTCGATACGCTGCGTGCCGATTTTTCACTGACGCTCAGCGGCGAAACGCTCGCCTGCTCGCTCTGGCTCGACGCCTCCGGCGCGCCGGTGTACGCCGAGATCGCGGAAAATGACAAAATTATTGCCGCGGCGGAGTTTACGAATTTTATTTTTGGTGATATACTATCGCCGGACGCAGCGCAATAGCGCGCGTCGAAACTGAAAGCAAAAGGGTGGAAGCGTCTATGGAAAGCACGCTCAAGAGGACCTGGGCGGAGATCGACCTTGACCATCTGACCCATAATTTCGAGGTCATCCGCCGCCGTGTCGGCGACAAGGTGAAGCTGCTCGGCGTCGTCAAGGCCGACGGCTACGGCCACGGCGCGGTGGAGATCGCCAAGCGGCTCGAGCAGCTCGGCGCGGGCTATCTCGCCGTGTCGAATATCGACGAATGCGAGGAGCTGCGCGACAGCGGCGTGACGCTGCCGATCTTAATGCTGGGCTTCACGCCCGCGGATCAGACGGCGCGCATTTTGCAGCTGCACATGACGCAGGCGGTGCAGAGCTACGACATCGCAAAGGAATTTTCCGACCGCGCCATCGCGCTGGGCGGGAAGATGACCGTGCACGTCAAGCTCGATACCGGCATGGGCCGCCTCGGCTTTTCGTGCGACGAGGCGCACTTTGACGCGAGCCTGCGCGACATTCTGCGTGTGCTCGAACTGCCGGGACTCGACATCGAGGGAGTGTTCACGCACTTCAGCGTGTCGGACGAGGACACGGCGGAGAGCGTCGAATTTACGAAATTGCAGCATGAGCGCTTCGCGCGCATGATCGAAAAGGTGGAGACGCAAAGCGGCTTCCGCTTCCAGCTCCACCACTGCTGCAATGCCGGCGGCATTGCAAGCTACCCTGAATGGGCGTGGGATATGGTTCGCTGCGGCATCATCCTCTACGGCTCGGGAGACTTGGCCGAAAAGATGGGCATGCAGCCCGTCATGTCGCTCAAAACGCGCGTGGCGACGATCAAGGACTTCGCTGCGGGCGAGCCCATCAGCTACGGGCGCACATACTTTACGCAGCGGCCCAGCCGCATTGCGGTCCTGCCCATCGGCTACGCCGACGGCCTGCACCGCGCGCTCTCGAATCAGATCGAAGTGCTCACGCCCTATGGCCGCGCCAAGCAGGTCGGGCGCATCTGCATGGACATGTGCATGATCGACGTGACCGACCTCCCGCAGGTGAAGTCCGGCGACGAGGTCGAGATCTTCGGCGAGCATATCCTCTGCGCGGACGATGCTGCGCTCTGCGATACCATCCCCTATGAGCTGATGTGCGCGGTCAGCAAGCGTGTGCCGCGCGTTTACCGCTTGAACGGCGTACCCGTCGACAAGAATTTGCAGCCGCTTTAAGAAAAGCACGCGGCATCTGTCCACAGCATACGATGGACTGGGGGCAGAAAGACGGGGAAAGTTGCGAGCCCCCGTATAAATTCCGCCCCCGCGTGGGAGAATGAAATTGGCCCCTGACAAAGGCAAGGGTACTTTCTTCCGCTCGGAGTGTGAATAGCTAAGTGGATATCAATGTGAAACGCGGCGATATTTATTACGCCGATCTCTCGCCCGTGGTCGGAAGCGAACAGGGCGGCGTGCGTCCGGTGCTCATCGTGCAGAACGACACCGGTAACCGCTACAGCCCCACGGTGATCGCGGCGGCCATCACCTCGCAGACGAACAAGGCGAAGCTGCCGACGCATATCGCGCTCTCCGCGCCGGACTACGGCCTGCCGCGCGACAGCGTGGTGCTGCTCGAGCAGATCCGCACGCTCGACAAGTGGCGCCTGCGCGAGCGCATGGGGCGCGTGGACGGCGAGCTGATGGAGCGCATCGACGCAGCCATCGCCGTGAGCTTCGGCTTACAGAACACACAGTTGGTCTAACCCCTCCGGCGCGTACGGAAAGAGTGCGCGCCGGGGAGAAAATGAGGAATACAGCATGAAAAAGAGAAACAACGCCTTTGCCCGTCTGGTGGGACTGCTTCTGGTGAGCGCAACGGTGCTGACGCTGACCGTCGCTGCGACCGGCGGCGCGGGCACGAGCAGCGACCCGCTCGTGACGCTGAGCTACTTAAACGAAAAATTCCTGCCGCAGATCCTTTCCGAGGTGGACAAGAAGACCGCCTCTCGCGAACAGACGCTCTCGAGTAAGCTCACCGAGCAGGTGAAGAGCGAGACGCAGGCCTTCGAGCAGAAGTACGGCGCGTCAAGCGGAAATGCCTCCGGCGGCACGGCGGCGAGCTTTACGGTCGTGACGCTGAATCAAGGGCAGATCCTGTACATGGGCGTCGGCTGCGAGGCGATGCTGCGCACCGGCAGCGGCGTTTGCGTGGCGGCGAGCACCCCGGGCCTCATCGACGAGACGTCGGGCGCGGCGCTTGCAGGCGGCCTCGGTTTGCAGAAGAACCACCTTTACATGGCGACGGTCGACAGCCGCGGCGTGCAGGCGAGCGCGAACAGCACAAAGCTGCTCGTACGCGGCAATTACAGCGTGCAGTAAAATCCCTACATAAAGAAAAGAGCTTGTGCATAGAAATAGCACAGGCTCTTTATTTTGTGCCGACAGGAGGGGAGAGCGGTGGGGGACTGGAAAGCATTGCCGCGCGGCTCGTTTTTCCGTTCGGCGCGGCTCGACTGTGCACTCTCACTGTTATCCGGCGCGATGGTACGCGAGGAGAAGCGCGGGAAGCTGCTGGCGCTGCCGTACAGCGAGAGCGCGCCGTTCCCGCTGCCGGAGCTCTTCTGCCTTGCCCACATCGGAACGGTCGACGGGAGAAAGTGTGTGATCTATCGCGTGAATGAGAAAAATTCGCCCATCCTGTGAAAAAATGCAAATTATGTCTACCATCCCGAAAGAAAGTATGCTATACTCTCTCTGACTAAGATGAGAAAAGAGGTTCTGCACGATGAAATGTCCCTATTGCGGATACAAAGAGAGCAAGGTCATTGATTCCCGCCCTGCCGAAGAGGGCAGCAGCATCCGCCGCCGGCGCGAGTGCCTCTCGTGCGCCAAGCGCTTCACCACCTATGAGACGGTGGAGAGCCTGCCGATGGTCGTCATCAAAAAGGACGGCAGCCGCCAGAGCTTTGACAAGCGCAAGGTCTTGAACGGCATGATCCGCGCGTGCGAAAAGCGCCCCGTTCCCTTTGAGGTGCTCGAGCAGAAGGCGGACGAGATCGAGCAGACGCTGCAGAACTCTCTCGAGCGCGAGGTCAGCACCGAGTACATCGGCGAGCTCGTCATGGACAAGCTGCGCGCCGTGGACGAGGTGGCCTACGTGCGCTTTGCCTCGGTCTACCGCCAGTTCAAGGACATCGACACGTTTATGAAGGAACTCAACAAGCTGCTCGAGGGCAAGTGAGCTATAAAATGTTCTGAATCGAAATTTCCTGCATTTCCGACAGCACCAAAAGCTGCGATTTGAGCTCCGCGACACACGCGCGAAATTCGCCCTCGTCCTGCTCGAAGGCGAAGCTGTCCGCGCGGGCAAGCAGGGATTCGACCTCGTTGAGCTCGTCGTGCTGCAAAGTGATGTGGAAATACGTCGCGTGCGCGTCCCAGCTTTCGTGAAGCGCGGAGAGATCATCGCGCACGCTGTCCCAGTTCTCCGCCTGCGCGGTGTCCTGCAATTTGTCGAGCTCCGCGCACCAGTCTGTGACAAGACCGTCGGCGACGGCGGCATTCAAGAGCGCCGCGCCAAAGAGCGCGAGCAGCAGGCAGAACGGGATCCAGAAAAATCGCTTCATTTGGCACTGTCCTTTCCGATGCACAGAATTTTGCCCGCGCCGTCGAGCGAGAGCAGAAAGATCTCCGACGGGGCGTGGTAGCCCTGCGCGCGCACGGTTTTGTCGAGCCACGCGGCATCCAGACCCGCAAGCGAAAGGTTTTCGCCCATCACCCGCCCGTCGTTGATGAAGATGTGCGGGAGGAAGGTGTCGTCCTTGACGGGCTTTCCCAGCTGTTTAGGCGTTGCGGGCTGCTCGTCGGGATAGAGGAGGACAGAGAGCTGCCCGTCGGTTTCGAGCACCGCGTATTTGACAGTCGTGAGGTCCGTCACGCCCTGAGAGCGGAGTTCCTCGATGAGCTCGTCGAGCGTGAAGCGGTTGTGGCGCATTGCGTCCTGCTGCACCTTGCCATCTAAAATGAGCGCCGTCGGGCTGCCGCAGATCAGCCGCCGCAGGCGGATGGAGCGCACGCTTCCCCACGAGAGCAGCATCGAGAGCAGCAAGAGCGTCACGATCGGGATGACGCCGTTTAAAAGCGGGATGCCGAAATCCTGCATCGGCACGGCGGCAAGGTCCGAAATGAGCAGCGTGAGCACGAGCTCGATGGGCTCGAGCTCGCCGATCTGCCGCTTGCCGAGAAGGCGCAGCCCGACCATGATGAGAAAATAGAGCACGATCGTGCGGATAAAAGCAGTAGCCATAGTCATCCTCCCTTTTTGGGAGTTTGCCCCGCGGAGGGGAGAAATAACCGCTTTCATCCGGAGAAGTCCGGTTTGAAATATATTAAAAAAACGCAGAAGTGAAAGGAGCTATGGAGTTTCTCCATCATAAGCGCCAGCGCCCGCCTTTGGCGGGACGACGAGGTGGGAAGAGGATCGAAATTTCGGCGGATGCTTCCCCGTGCCCGTGGGCGCGCACACAGCCGGCAAACATGCGGGCGACCGCAGAACAAAGGGGCTGTGACCACGGGAAAAGCGACAAATGACTGCGCATTTGTCCTTTTGAAGAAGCGGCTTTGCGCCGCAAAGGGGTATTTTGCCCATTTTTCAAAAATCATCAAAAGGAGAATGTTATCATATGTGCGGAATCGTTGGATTCATTGGTCAGGAACAGGCGGCCCCCATCCTGCTGGACGGGCTCGCGCATCTGGAATACCGCGGGTATGACTCCGCGGGCGTGGCCGTCATCTCGGCGCAGGGAAAGCTGCAGGTCGAAAAAGCGGTGGGCCGGCTCAAGGTCCTCAGCGAACAGATCCACGGCGGCGCGGATCTCGAGGGCTGCATCGGCCTTGGTCACACCCGCTGGGCGACGCACGGCGCGCCGAACATCATCAACTCTCACCCCCACGTGAGCGAGAACGGCAAGTTCGCCGTCATCCACAACGGCATCATCGAAAACTACGTCGAGATCAAGGAATTTCTGATCGGTCAGGGCATCCGGTTCAAGTCCGAGACCGATACTGAGGTCGTGGCGCAGCTGCTGGAATTCTACTACAACGAGTGTCACGACTTTTTAGAGGCTGTGGGCCGCGTGCTGCGCCGCATCGAGGGTGCCTACGCCCTCGGTATGCTCTGCGCCGACTGCCCGGACCGCATCATCGCCGCGCGCAAGGACGCGCCGCTGCTGCTCGGCTACGGCAAGGGCTGCAACTTCCTCGCCTCCGATGTGACGGCCATCATCAAGCACACGCGCGACGTCGCCTACATGGAAGACGGCGAGGTCGCCGTGCTGACGCGCGAGGGCATCGAGGTCTACGACGCGCTGGAGCAGAAGGTCGAAAAGAAGCACTTTACCATCGACTGGGAGGTCTCCGCCGCGGAAAAGGGCGGCTACCAGCACTTCATGCTCAAGGAGATCATGGAGCAGCCCGAGGCGCTGCGCCGCGCGATCTCCCCGCGCATCAAGGACGGCAGGGTCATCTTCGACGATCTCAAGCTCCCCGTCGAGAAAATGCGCGAATTTACCCGCATTTTCATCGTGGCCTGCGGCTCTTCGTATCATGTCGGCATGATCGGCAAGTACAATCTTGAGCATCTGCTGCGCCGCAATGTCGAGGTCGTGCTCGCGTCCGAATTCCGCTACAGCGACCCCATCGTGGACGATAAGTCGCTCGTCATTGTCATCTCCCAGTCGGGCGAAACGCTCGATACCATGGCCGCGCTGCGCGAGGCGAAAAAGCGCGGCGGCTATATCCTCTCCATCGTCAACGTGGTCGGTTCGTCCATCGCGCGTGAGTCGGATGACGTGCTCTACACCTGGGCCGGCCCGGAGATCGCCGTCGCGACGACAAAGGCCTATTCTACGCAGCTCGCAGTGCTCGACATGATCGGCCTTGCGTTTGGCGAGGCGCTCGGCACGGTGAAAAAGGAGGAGTACAAGGAGGCGGTCGCAGAGCTTCAGAAGCTGCCGGAGAAGATGGAGCAGTTCCTCGCGAGCGAGAGCTGCGAGGCCATCCCCAAGTACGCTTCCCAGTATTTCAACCACAATTCTGTCTTCTTCATCGGCCGCAATCTCGACTATGCGCTCGGACTCGAGGGCTCGCTCAAGCTCAAGGAGATCAGCTACATCCATTCCGAGGCCTACGCCTCCGGCGAGCTCAAGCACGGCACGATCTCGCTCATCGAGGACGGCACGCTCGTTATCGCGCTCGGCACCTACGCCCCGCTTTTCGACAAGGCCATGAGCAACGTGGTCGAGGTCAAGGCCCGCGGCGCGGACGTTCTCGCGCTTGCGACCGAGAGCCACCGCGGCGAGATGGCGAAGACCGTCGAAAATGTTATCACGATCCCCGATACGGCGCAAATGCTGCTGCCGTCGCTCGGTGTCGTGCCGCTGCAGCTGTTGGCGTATTATATCGCGCTCCAGCGCGGGTGTGATATTGATAAGCCTCGCAATCTTGCGAAATCTGTCACTGTTGAATAAAAAGGGAGCACCCGAAAGGGTGCTTCTTTTTTTGCGCCCGCAGGGCGCACTCTATTATCCCCCACACCGTGTGGGGGACGCGGGAAAGGGGGATATTCTCTTTCTCGAAAGAGAATATCCCCCTTACACCCCCAAGAGAAAGGACGAGGGGAGCCCCCCTCGACCCCCAACATTGGCAGTTTGCAGCTTGAATAGCTGCACGCGCTGCGCAACAGCGGATAGTAGGAGCAAATCAAATCGTATAGCAATACCCAACGCGGCTCCGCCGCGCGCAGGGAAGTGCAATCGGCAAGTGCCGCATCTCTTCGAGCTGCTCGTTTGCAATGGCGGGGTCAAGGGGCAGAGCCCCTTGCGTTCTCTTGGGGGTCTAAGGGGGCCATTCTCTCACGTGAGAGAATGGCCCCCTTTATTCGCCCCCCTGCGCAGCGCAGGGAAATATTTACCCCGCCAGTGCGGCGTTCACCGCATCGACAGAAAATTCCGTCCACGCGAGGTCGTCTTTGCCGGCTTGCTCGTCAAGAAAAGCGCTGTACGCAGCTTCATCAATGCTCTCGCCATTCAGCGTGTAAACAGCATTTCCATCACTGCCTTCGGACATGGCAGCAAAATCGTCATAGACCAACACGCCATTTTCAAAGCGGGCGCGGGATGCGCCGTTGTCGAAGGCAGCGTTCGACCATTCGAACGTCCCGTCGGCTTTCGGCGACAAAAAGCCGCGGTAGACGATCTGGTTGGCGTAAGCCGCGCCATCGTAGCAGGTGAGGACGACGTATTCCTCGTCGCCGCTGTAGTCGATAGCGAGCACCAGCTCATCTGCGCTGTCGCCGTCCAGGTCGAGCAGGGCGAAACGGGTGATCGTCCAGTCCATGTCCGAGCCGTCGACGCCCTTGGTGGCGTAGACGTCGGGCGCGCGGAACGAGGCGGTCGTCGCCTCGACGCCAGCGTTGATGAGATTCGCCGTCACGGTGACGTCGCCGGTGAAGAAGTTTTCATACAAGCTGCCCGCCTGCGCGTCAGGCGGGGTGTCGTTTGCGTCCGCCGCCTTCTGCCCGCAGGCGGTCAGGAGCAGCGCGAGGGTCAGCGCGGCGGTGAGGCCGCACTGAAGATGTTTTTTCATATGGAATTCTCCTTTCCGATGTTTGCCGCACAGTCTGCGGCGATATGGATGGTAACATGACTTTAGACGAAAGTCGTTACAAAAAGGTTGCAGTTTGGAGACAAAAAGAAACAAAAAAGAGCGCCTGCGCGCTCTTTCCTTTAGAACAAAAGCGTGACCCCGTGCGTCAGCAGCGTGATGATGCAGCCCGCGATGACGACGCCGAGGAAGATGACCGGCACGGCGCGCTTTAGGCGCATGTTGAGCACGGCGGCGATCAGCGCGCCTGTCCACGCGCCGGTGCCCGGCAGCGGGATGGCGACGAAGATCAAAAGCCCCCACGTCTGGTAGCGGAGCACGTCGGCGCTTTTCGCCTCGGCGCGCGCTTCGAGGTGCGAGATGAAGCCCTCAAGCTTTGGAATATGGATGCGCACCCATTGGAACAGCGGGCGGACGAATAAAATGATGAACGGCACAGGGATCATGTTGCCGACGAGCGACGCGGCAAACGCCACGGGGATCGGCAGCCCCATCGCAACGCCCGCGGGCAGGCCGCCGCGCAGCTCCACGACGGGGAGCATCGAGATGAGCATGGTGAGCAGCGTTTCGCCGAGCGGGGTTTCGTGCAGCCAGAGAGAAAGAGAGTCGAGCATGGTGCGCCTTTCTGAAATGTAAGCGGAATAATACCTCATTTTAAATGAAATGATAGCACGAAACGCTTCGCCGCGCAAGGGCCGCAGGATTAAGGTTCTATAAAGGTGCAGGGCCCCGGAATTTCCGGAGCCCTGCGCTCTTGAGTACGATCAGCGGTTGTTCTTATTCTGGTTGTTCTGATTCTGGTTGCCGTTCTGGTTCTGATTGGTGTTTTCCTGATTCTGGTTCTTGTTCTGATTATTGCGCTCCTTCATGTGCTCGCCTCCTTTCGCTTTTCTTGCTTGCAGACATAGTGTTGACGGGCAAAAGTAAAAATATACCGTGGGATTTTCACTTTTTCGGGCAAATTGTTGTTGACAAATCGGAAAATATAGCATATACTACTTAAGCAAAACAAAGAAGAGCGGTGCATTCGTTCTCACCCCCAGCAAAGCGAAGGGGTCAATCGTGGAAAACAAAGCCTTCGGGCTTTTTTGTGTCATGGTACGGGTGCAGAATGTTCTGTGCTCGTTTTTTGTTTGCCAAATTCTTTATGAAAAACGGAGGTGCTTCGGTATTAGCAGCAACGTGCATCAGATCAACGAAGAGATCCGGGACAGCGAGATCCGTCTCATCAGTGCGACCGGCGAGCAGCTCGGCATCATGTCTGCCGTGCAGGCGCAGCACATCGCCGACGAGCAGGGGCTTGACTTAGTCAAGATCTCGCCGCAGGCCAAGCCGCCTGTGTGCAAGCTCATGGACTACGGCAAGTTCCGCTTTGAACAGGGCAAGCGCGAAAAGGAAGCCAGAAAGAACCAGCATGTCGTCGAGATCAAGGAAGTGCGCATGTCCCCCGGTATCGACGTGGGCGATTTTAACACCAAGCTCAAAAACGCCCAGAAATTCATTGCCGACGGCAACCGTGTCAAGGTCTCTGTCCGCTTCCGCGGCCGCGAGATGGCACACACGGACATCGGCCGCGATCTTCTTGTGCGCTTTGCAGAGTCCGTCGCCGAGGTCGCCAACCTGGATAAAGAGCCGAAAATGGAAGGCCGCAGCATGTCGATCTTCCTTTCCCCCAAGGCGGGAAAGTAACTTTGAGCGCCACTACAAATACGAAAAGGAGAAACTACTATGCCCAAGCTGAAAACCCACAGCGGTTCCAAAAAGAGATTCAATCTGACCAAGTCCGGTAAGGTCAAGGTCGCCAAGGCTTTCAAGAGCCACATCCTGACCAAGAAGCCCACCAAGCGTACGCGTCGTCTGCGTCAGGGCGGCTATGCTGACAAGACCACTGCCAGCACGATCCGCAAGATGATCCCCTACAAATAATTTACAACGATACGCTTTAAGGAGGCTTATACAATATGGCACGTGTTAAAGGCGCGATGATGACGCGCAAGAGAAGAAACAAGACCCTCAAGCTCGCCAAGGGCTACTGGGGCAACAAATCCCGCCACTTCAAGATGGCCAACGAGCAGGTCATGAAGTCCCTGACCTACGCTTATGTCGGCCGCCGCCTGAAGAAGAGAGATTTCCGCTCCCTGTGGATCACCCGTATCTCCGCAGCCTGCAAGCTCAACGGCATGAACTACTCCACGTTCATGCACGGCCTGAAGACCGTCGGCATCGAGATCAACCGCAAGATGCTCAGCGAGATGGCCATCAACGATCCCGTCGCTTTCACCAAGCTCGTCGAGATCGCGAAGAACGCCTGATTTTATTCGCTAAAAAACACCGCTGCATGAGCAGCGGTGTTTTTTTATTTTCTGCACAAAATGTAGAAAAGATCATAACGACGGAAAGAGGAAGAAACGCATGAGAAAAACGCTCAAACGGAACCTGTCGTATGACGACAGGAACCACCTTTCCTATGTCTCGCTCTACTGCGACGGCGAAGACGGCAGGCGCGTGCGCCGCACGCGCACCTATCCCATGATGGAGCAGGCCGAGCAGGTCATCGCCGAGTACCGCCGCGCGCAGCTGCTCGGCGGCATGAGCGCGCCGGGGGACGTTTTTATGGAGGACTGGCTGTGCTGCTCAAACGGCTGCACCGCGACTGGGAAAGGCGGCGGAAGCAGGACCCTAAATATAACCCCGAGGGCTACGTCGCCGTCAACGAGGCGGGAAAGCCTTATCAGCCGGACATTCTGTGCCAGCGCATCGCGCAGTTCATCGCCGCGCAGGGCCTCCCGCCGATCTCGCTCCACGGGCTGCGCCACAGCTTTGCGAGCGTCGCCAACAGATAGAATGTGCCGATGTTCAGCATCTCAAAGGCGCTGGGGCACAGCTCAACATCCGTGACGAGCGCGGTGTATATGCACCTTTTCGACGACGCGGTGGCGGACGTGGTCTCGCAGGTGGCGAGCGCCATCACAGGGGCGGAGCCGTGAGCGTCAGGGAAACAGAAACGGCAGCGCGGGCAGGGCAAGGAGCAGCGACAGCAGCGCTTGCAGCACCTTTCCCTTGAGATAATACCGCGCGGAGAGGGGAGTGGCCGCGAGCACGCTGAGCGTCTGACAGTGGACGCTCAGTCCACCCAAGCCGAGCAGCGCCGCACAGGAAAGAAAACCCGCGCGCGAGCAGGGAAGCGACAGCACGCCGCTCGTGAGCTCTAAAAATCCAAGCAGCAGCGCGCAGGGGAGCGATGAGGCGAAGGCCTGCGGCAGAAAGTGCAGCAACAGCCGCGCAAGCACCGTGAAAAACACGACGAACGCGCTCACATTGAGGCATCCCGTCAGCGCGTTCTGCACCGCCGCGGGAAAGGCTGTGGAAAGATGCTGCGCTTTTGCGCTTTTGTGCGGATATGTTCCATGCGGCACCGGCGGCAACGCGCGGCAGATGAGAAGCCCGGCGCAGAGCGCCGCGGCGACATGGATGAGATACAGCGCCGCGCCCGCGCGGCTGGACGAAAACACGCCCGCGCCGCACACGCCGAGCAGGAACCCTGGCCCTGCGTTGTTGCAGAAGGCGAGCAGCCGCTCGCCCTCGTCTCGCGACAGTGCACCGTTTTCCACAAGCTCGGCAGCTGTCCGTGCGCCGACAGGGTATCCGCCGCAAAGGCCCAGCGCCAGTGCGGCCGCGCCCGTACCCGAAAGACCGAACAGCGGCCGCATCAGCGGCGACAAAAGCGCAGAGAGCAGCTCCGACGCGCCGCAGGCGATGAGCAGCGACGAGAGCACGAAAAACGGAAACAGCGACGGGATAAGCGTCTGCGCGCAGAGCAGCATCGCGTCCCGCGCCGCCTGTGCGCTGACCTCCGGCAACAGCAGCAGTGCGGAAAAGCAGCACAGCACCGCCAGAAGCGGCAAACGGTCTCTTATTTTCATGCCATCACCTGACCTTCCAGACGAGTCTATGCGCGGGGCAAGCCGAACTTGCCCGCCTGGGACAGGCAAATCCGCGCGAAAGGGCGCATAGGCTTTGCCCAAAGGGGAGATGGACGATGGAACGAAACGAACGGCCGCAGCGCATGCTGGCGCGCATGGCAGAGCTCTTTGACCTGCCGGCGGACATCGTGGCGGGGCTGTGCCATGTGGAGATGCTGGGCGACCGGCAGCTCTTTCTGGAGGGACACAGCGGGATCTTGTCCTACGGAACAGAGCAGATCGACGTGGGGGCGGGCTCGCTCATCCTGCGCGTGCGCGGGCAGAATTTGACGCTGCGCAGCATGACCGACAGCGAGGTGCGCATCTTCGGTAAGATCGACGCCGTGGAATATGTGAGATGAGGGAGCTATGCTGAAAAAAGCTGTCAAGCTGCTGCGCGGCAGTGTATGCGTGCGCGCAAAGAGCGCGTACCCCGAGCGGATGCTGAACCTCTGCTCCGCGCGGGGCATCGAATTCTGGGATGTCAGGTGGATCGACGATACGGCGCTGTCGTTCTGCGTGGCACGCGGCGACCTGCGCGCGCTGCGCCGTGCCGCCGAGGGCTGCGGGGCGGAGGTATCTATCGAGCGCACGGCGGGCACGCCGTTTTTCTTCGCGCGCCTGCGCCGACGCCACGCACTGTTCGCCGGCGGCATTCTGTGTGCGGCGCTGCTGCTCGTCAACTCGCTTTTCATCTGGGATTTTGAGGTCACGGGCAACGAGACCGTCCCGACTGAGACGATTTTGCATGCCCTGCGCGAGCACGGCGTCCACCGCGGAACGTTCATCTATTCGTTCCGCTCGCAGGATATCTGCAACCGCGTTTTGCCGGAGCTCAAGGACCTCTGCTGGGTGGCGGTCAACGTGCGCGGCTGCAAGGCCTATGTGCAGGTGCGCGAGCGCGTGCGCGCACCAGAGCGGGTAAACGAGAGCGAGCCGACGAACGTCATCGCGGCAAAGCCGGGCCTTATCACCAAGGTCCGCGCGCTGGATGGGGAGAAAAGAGTCCTGCCCGGCACGAGCGTACAGCAGGGCCAGCTTTTGATCGCGGGCGTGGTGGACACGGGCGGCACAGAAAAGCCGAGCGTGACGACGCGTTTTTTAGCGGGCAAGGGCGAAGTCTGGGCACGGACATGGTACGACCTCACCGTCCGCGTGCCGCTCACGTATGAAAAGAAGGTTTACACCGGAAAAGAAAAGCGCAGCCATACCTTGATTTGGGGCGAGAATCGGTTGAAAATTGGTGCAAAAGGGAGTAGCATTTGCAATGTTGATTGTGATAAAATAAAGAATCAAACACAATGGACGCTTTTTGGCCTTTTTGCCCTGCCCGTCACATGGGAGACGGAAACGCTGCTGCCCTACGAATTGGAAGTAACACCACGTTCCCGCGCCGACGCGGAGGCGCAGGGAAAAGACATGCTCGAAACGTATCTTGCCGCCCTCTTGGGGGAGACTGGCAGCGTGACGCAGCGGCGCTTTTCGACCGCTGTGGAGGGCGACACCCTCGTCGTGACGCTCTCCGCCGAGTGTGAGGAGCAGATCGGAAAAGAGGTGCCCATTGCCGTCAGTGAAGGATAACACCGTCAGCCGCGACCGGCCGGCGTCAACATTTTTTCAGGAGGAAACACAGCATGGAACAGCGCATCAGCATCGAACGCATGGAGCAGGCGGTCAATTTGTTCGGCTCATTCGATGAGAACGTGCGGCTGATCGAATCGGAATTCAAGGTCACCATTTCCAATCGCGAGGGCGAGCTGCGCGTGAACGGCGAGGTCGAGGACACGATGCTCGCCGTGAAGGCGCTCAATGCACTGCTCACGATCTCAAACCGCGGCGAGCCCATCACCGAGCAGAACGTGCGCTACGTGATCTCGCTCGTGCGCGCGGGACAGGAGGAGCGCATCAGCGAGCTGACGCAGGACGTCATCTGCATCAGCTCCAAGGGCCGCCCCATCAAGCCCAAGACCATCGGACAGAAAAAATACATCGAGTCCGTTTTGAAAAACACCATCACCATCGGCGTCGGCCCCGCAGGTACGGGCAAAACGTACCTCGCCGTCGCCGCGGCGGTCGCGGCGTTCCGCGAGCGCAAGGTGAACCGTATCATCCTGACGCGCCCCGCGGTCGAGGCGGGCGAGCGCCTCGGCTTCCTGCCGGGCGATCTGCAGAGCAAGGTCGACCCGTACCTGCGCCCGCTGTACGACGCGCTCTTCGACATGCTCGGCGCGGAGACGTACCAGAAATATTTAGAGCGCGGCAATATCGAGGTCGCGCCGCTCGCCTATATGCGCGGCCGCACGCTGGACGACAGCTTTATCATTTTGGACGAGGCGCAGAACACGTCCTGCGAGCAGATGAAAATGTTTTTGACGCGCATGGGCTTTAATTCAAAAATGGTCATCACCGGCGACGTGACGCAGATCGACCTGCCGGCGGACAAGATGAGCGGCCTCAAGCAGGCCGTGCGCGTGCTCAAAGACGTGGAGAGCATCGGCATCTGCGAGCTCACGGACCAGGACGTGGTGCGCCACGTGATGGTCCAGCGCATCATCAAGGCCTACGCGGACTATGAGGCCGCGCGAAACGAAAAGAGGAAAAAGTGATGGCAAAGAGACATTATATTCCCATCACGTCGGACGTGCCCGGCGTGAGCGACAGCAAATGCGCCTTCATCCGCAAGGTCATCCGCACGGCGCTCGCCGCCGAGGGGGTGGACTTTCCCTGTGAGATCGACGTGCGGCTGACGGGCGATGAGACCATCCACGAGATCAACCGCGAAATGCGCGAGGTCGATCGCGCGACGGACGTGCTGAGTTTCCCAATGTTCGAGCTTACCCCCGGCGAGCTGCCGGGTGAGGAGGACGCCGACCCCGGAACGGGCCTCGTCCCGCTCGGAGATATGGTCATCTCGCTCGAGCACGTCGCCGCGCAGGCGAAGGAATACGGCCACTCCAACCGCCGCGAGCTGGCGTACCTCGTGACGCACTCGGTGCTTCACCTTCTGGGCTACGACCATCTGGACGAAGGGCCGATGAAAGCGCAGATGCGGGAACATGAAGAGGCAATTATGAAATTGCTCGAACTCGAGCGGTGATAATTCCACACAGGTGCGGAGGAAAATGCCGCCTGCGGGCGGCAGGAGCACCCCCCCATTTTCTTTCCCGAGAAAGAAAACGGGCGGTGTGACCGTCCAAAAGAAAGGCGTTTAGATTGGCAGCCTCGATTTTGAACAACTCTTATGCCTTCGGAATGCAACTGCCTGCGCGCGGCGTTGCCGCGTTTGGTGTTGCTATACGACTTGACTCTCTCCTATTATCCGCTGTTGCGCAGCGCGTGTAGTTATTCAAGCACCAGACCGACAATGTCGGGGAGTCGAGGGGAACACCCCTCGCCTTTCTCTGGGGGTTCCAAAGGGGGTATTCTCTTTGGAAAGAGAATACCCCCTTTGCCCCGCGTCCCCACGGCAGTGGGACAGAACACCGCGCCCTTTGGGCATCCAAAAAGAGAATACAGCTTTCGCTGTATGAATAAAAAACGTTCAACGAACAAAAGAAAGTTGAGGATCACCTATCATGAACAAAACGAAAACCGCTATGATCACTGTCTGCGGACGGCCTAACGTCGGCAAATCCAGCCTGACGAACGCCCTTGTGGGCGAGAAGATCGCCATCGTGTCGAACAAGCCCCAGACCACGCGCAACCGCATTTACGGCGTGGTGAACCGCGGCGACACGCAGTACGTGCTGCTCGACACGCCTGGATTCCACAAGGCACGCAACCGCCTGGGCGACTACATGGTCAAGGTCACGCGCGAATCCATCGCGGACGTGGATGCGGTGCTGCTGCTCGTTGAGCCAGTGGCGCACGTCGGCATCCCTGAGGCCGAGCTCATCGAAAAGATCAAGGCTTCTCACCTGCCGGCGATTTTGTGCATCAACAAGATCGACACTGTCGAGAAAAAGGACGACCTGCTCGCCGTCATCGCGGCCTACAGCGAGGCGTATGCGTTTGACGCCATTATCCCCATTTCCGCGCGCACGCACGAGGGGCTGGACGATCTGATGAACGAGCTCGGTAAGTACGCCTCTGAGGGCCCGCAGCTCTTCCCCGACGGCATGACGACTGACCAGCCCGACCGTCAGGTCGTGGGCGAGATCGTGCGCGAAAAGCTGCTGCGCAACCTCGATAAAGAGATCCCACACGGCACGGCCGTCGAGATCACGCGCTTTATTGAGCGCGACGACGAGGTCATCGAGGTCGACGCGACCATCTACTGCGAAAAGGCAAGCCACAAGGGTATCATCATCGGCAAAAACGGCGCGATGCTCAAGAAGATCTCGACCGAGGCCCGCCGCGACATCGAGCGCTTCATGGGCACAAAGGTCTACCTCGAGACTTGGGTCAAGGTCAAGGAAAACTGGCGCGACAATATGAACTATATCAGAAGCTTCGGCTACGACGAACAGTAAGCTGCGCAGAAGAGGGAAAACGCCGGTTTTCCTGCGAGCGTGAGCAAGCCGCCGCGTGCGCGGCGTCATTCGGAGCGTCAGCGGAGAATGCCATGGGGCGAATTCATTTCGCCCGTCAATGGCTTAATGGGTTCCCGCGCGGCGGCAGGCTGCGTGGGACAAACTGGCGCGACAATATGAACTATATCCGCTTGTTCGGCTACGACGAGCAGTAAGAAGGAAAAACATGTCCGATAAGAAAGAAGAGAAGACCGATGACAGCGGCAATTGTATGATTTTTGGTATGCTGATCGGCATGAGCATCGGCTTTGCACTGGGGCAGCCGCTTTTTAACAACATGGCCGCCGGTATGGCGAGCGGTACGTGCATCGGTATGGCGATCGGTAGCTTCATTGACTGCATCAAAAAGCAGTAATATATTTTCCCAGCCATAGTTCGCGGGCGTTTTCCTCATGCTATACATGAGGTGAGGAATTTGCGAAACGGATATTTCGCGCTGTTTTTGAAAACCGGAGAGCCGATTTTTTATTTACTGGCAGTAAATGATACCCCTTGAGGGGTGAGGGATTTTTCCCCTGCACCGTGCAGGGGATGCGGGAAAGGGGGATATTCTCTTTCTCGAAAGAGAATTCTTCCTTTTTCGCACAGGTGCGAATGTCAATGCGGCACAAGTGCCGCGTGATGCGACCCCCATTTTCTTTCCCGAGAAAGAAAACGGACGTCGCCCGTCCAAAAGAAAGGCGTTTCCCATTGCAAGCGAGCAGCTCGAAGAGCTGCAATGCTTGCCGATTGCACTGCCCTGTGCGCGGCGTTGCCGCGGTTGGCGTTGCTATACGATTTGGCTTGCTCCTATCATCCGCTGTTGCGCAGCCGTTGGCGGCTCTGCTGCCTTACGGATGCGGCACACCCCTTGCGGGTGCCGCTCTGCCCATCTTGTAGAAGTACAGCCTAATTTCCGTTTACTGCCAGTCTCCACAATGCGGCGAGCGAAGCAATGCCGCTATTTCGCACGCAGTCTGCCGCCAAGCAAACGTCACACGCGCCTCACGATAGTAAGGCGCGGTTGAGAGTTGTCGCGAATCGCAGAAGATTCATGGCGAAGCCATGTACACCGCACCCGATTCCGCAGGCTGCGCAGCTCTTCAAGCTACAAGCTACCAATGTCGGAGGTCAAGGGGGAAGCCCCCTTGCCTTTCTCCGGGGGTTCCAAAGGGGGTGTTCTCTTTGGAAAGAGAATACCCCCTTTGACCGGCAGCAGCGCCTACGCGCTGCATTCCCCCTCCGCGCAGTGCGCGGAAAAAACCATCCTGCCTGCAAGGCAACCCACCTTTACACCCCTTGGTGTAAAACAATTTAGAGGAGTTTTATGTCAGAAAAACTCGTGACCAAAGGCATCGTCCTTCGCGCGACGGCGACGAAGGAGGCCGACTACATATTGAATATTCTGACCGACTCGCTCGGGCGGATCGCGGTCGTGGCGCGCGGGGCGCGGCGCAAGGGAAGCCGCATCGCCGCGGGCAGTGAGCTTCTGGCCTTTTCCGAGCTCGTACTCTATCAGCGCGGGAACTGGTACTACCTCGACGAGGCGTCGACGATCTCGCTGTTCGACGGTATCCGGCAGGACATTGAGCTACTGTCGCTCGCGTCGTATTTTGCCGAGATGACCGAGTGCGTCACAGCGGAGGACGAGCCCGTGCCGGAGATCTTATCGCTGCTGCTCAACTCGCTCTATGCGCTCGACACGCTGCAAAAACCGCAGAGCATCGTCAAGGCGGCGTTTGAGCTCAAGTTACTCGCTCTTTCGGGCTACGAGCCGCTGCTTGACGGCTGCGCCGTCTGCGGCACGCACAACCCGAAAGAGCCGGTGTTTGACGCGCAGCAGGGCGTGCTGCTGTGCAGGGAGTGCGCGGGCCACGGCGGGGGCGGCCTTCTGCCGCTGGACGCGGGCTCGTTCGCGGCGATGCGCCATGTGCTGTTTTCCGAGCCGAAGCGGATGCTGTCGTTTTCCCTCTCGGGCGAGACGGAAAAGCGCTTTGCCGCAGCGTGCGAGGTGTTTGCGCAGGTGCAGCTTGACCGGCGATTCAAAACGCTGGACTTCTACAAAAGCATGAAAATTGACAACTAAACGAAATATCTGTCGAAAGAAATACGAATCGAAATCAAAATTTCGGAGAAAACTATGAGTGAACTGTTTGAAAAATCCATCCGCGTGCTGGAACTGCCGCGGCTATTGGAGATGCTCGAGCATCACGCGGTGAGCGCGGAGGCCAAGGCGCGGGCGCGACGGCTGACGCCATCGGATGATTTCGGCGAGGTCAACCGCCTGCTCGACGAGACGGACGCGGCGCGCAAGATGATCATGCTGCGCGGCAGCCCTGCCTTTGGCGGCGTGCGCGACGTGGGCGAAGCGCTCTCCCGCGCCGAGCGCGGAGGCATGCTCAACACGCGGGAGCTTCTCGACATCGCGGGGCTTCTCACGAATGTGCGCCGCGTGCAGGATTATTATAAGGAGGACGAGGAGGGGACGGTCATCGACAAGCTCTTCCTCTCCCTGCACCCGAACCGCTTTCTGGAGGAGAAGATCACGACCGCGATCCTCGACGAAAACGAGATCGCCGACGCGGCCTCGCCCGAGCTCGCGGAAATTCGCCGCCACAAGCGCGCGGCGGCGGCCAAGGGCCGCCAGATCCTGCAGCGCATCATTTCGTCCCCGAGCTACCGGAACGTTTTGCAGGACGCGCTGATCACGCAGCGCGGCGGGCGCTTCGTCGTGCCGGTGAAGGCCGAGTGCCGCGGCGAGCTGCCGGGCCTCGTGCACGACACGTCCTCGAGCGGCGCGACGATCTTCGTCGAGCCGATGGGCGTGGTGCAGGCCAACAACGAGCTCAAGGAGCTCGAAGCGAAAGAGGAGAAGGAGATCGACCGCATCCTCTACGCCCTCTCGGGCGAGGCGGCGAGCTTCAGCCGCGACATTCTGTGGGATTATGACATTCTCGTCCACCTCGACCTCATTTTCGCGCGCGGCGAGCTGAGCTACCGCATGAATGCCATGCGCCCCGAGCTCAAAAAGGACGGCAGCGTGTATCTGCGCCATGCGCGCCACCCGCTGCTCGACCCCGCGAAGGCCGTGCCCATCGACATTGAGCTCGGCCGCAGCTTCGATACGCTTGTCATTACAGGCCCGAACACCGGCGGCAAGACCGTGAGCTTAAAGACGCTCGGCCTCCTCTGCCTGATGACGCAGTGCGGCCTGCATATCCCCTGCGACGACCGCAGCGCCGTGAGCATCTTTTCCTCGGTGTTGGCCGACATCGGCGACGAGCAGAGCATCGAGCAGAGTTTGTCGACCTTCTCGGCGCATATGAAAAACATCGTGCAGATCTTGGACGAGGCGGACGAGCACTGCCTGATCCTCTTCGATGAGCTGGGCGCGGGCACCGACCCCGTTGAGGGTGCGGCACTGGCCATCGCCGTCATCGAGCAGGCGCGTTCACAGGGTGCGAAGATCGCTGCGACGACGCACTACGCCGAGCTCAAGACCTTCGCCATGACGACCGCGGGCGTGGAGAACGCGAGCTGCGAGTTCGACGTGGAAACGCTCTGTCCGACCTACAAGCTGCTCATCGGCATCCCCGGCAAGTCGAACGCCTTTGCGATCTCGAAGCGGCTGGGGCTTTCCGAGTCCGTCATTGAAAAAGCCAAAGCGCAGATGGACAGCGAGAGCATCCGCTTTGAAGACGTGCTGACGCAGCTGGAGCAGAAGAGGCAGCAGTTAGAGAAAGAAAAAGCCGAGGTCGACCGCCTTTACGCCCAGCGCGAGGAGGACGCGCGCAAGGCGCGCGAATTCCGCACGCAGATGGAGCGTGCAAAGGAGAACGCGAGAAGCCGCGGCGAAGCCGAGGCCAAGCGCCTTTTGGCTGAGGCCAAGTCCGTCGCGGACGACACGTTCCGCGAGCTCGACGCGCTGCGCAAGCAGCAGAAAAAGCTCGATGCCCAGCAGATGAACGCCCAGCGCGCCGAGATCATGCACAACATCAAGCAGGCGCGCGACGCTGCGGGCGTGCGCGACGAGAGCGCGGAGCCCATCCCCAAGCCCTCGCGGCCCATTGAGGTCGGAGACCTGGTCGAGATCCCCGGTACGCGCCGTCAGGCCGAGGTCACAGCTGTCAAGGACGGTACGCTGACGCTCAAGGCAGGCGTTTTGCAGATGAAGGTCAAATCCGACGGGGTCCGCCTCATCGAGGCGGCGGAGCGCGCGGCCACGGCCAAAAAGCAGCCGCAGTTTGCCCCCTCGCAGCGCATTCTGCGCACGGCGTCCGCTGCGCGCGAGCTCGACATCCGCGGCATGGAGACGCTGGAGGCCGAAAGCGTGCTTGATAACTACATTGACGCTGCCGTCATGGCGCATCTCGAGACCGTGACGATCATCCACGGCAAGGGCACGGGCGCGCTGCGCAAGGCGGTGCACGCGAGCCTCCGGCGCAACAAAGCCGTCAAGAGCTTCCGCCTTGGCAACTATGGCGAGGGCGAGTCGGGCGTCACTGTGGTCGAGTTGAAGTAAATGCCCGCCCGGGGAAGCGCTTTGTCTGTGTTTATTGCCAAATCCGCGCCATTTCGCGCGAAATGGCATTGACGAATCGGCCCCCGATGGTATATGATACGATAAAGTCCGAAAGATTTTTTTGGAGAGGGAGTAGTAACGATGTATACTCAGAATGTTACGATCAACAATGAAGTAGGCCTGCATGCTCGTCCTGCCACGTTCTTCATTCAGAAGGCCAACGAGTTCAAGAGCGGCATCTGGCTGGAGAAGGATGAGCGTCGCGTGAACGCCAAGAGCTTGCTGGGCGTGCTGTCCCTCGGGATCGTCAAGGGCACGACCATCACGCTGCTGGCCGACGGCGCGGACGAAAAGGAAGCCGTGACCGCTCTGTGCGAGCTGGTTTCCAACAATTTCGGCGAATAACAAACAACCAGGAAAGGCGGCTTCCACAGGAAGCCGCCTTTTTCCATTTTACCGGCACCATTCGACCGGATATACTATTATATATTATAATGTAGAGATGAAAGGAACGGAGGGAATGTCCCATGACGAAGCAGGAGCTTTTGGACAAGGCAAACGACCTGCCGCTCGCGCCGGGAGTCTATCTGATGATGGACAAGACCGGCTGCGTCATTTACGTCGGCAAGGCGAAAAAGCTCAAAAACCGCGTCAGCCAGTATTTTCAGGAGAATTCCTCCCACAATGAGAAAACGCGCCGCATGGTCTCACAGGTCGACCACTTTGACACGATCTTTGTCTCGACCGAGTTCGAGGCGCTGATTTTGGAAAACTCGCTCATCAAGCAGCACATGCCGCGTTACAATATCTTGTTAAAGGATGACAAGGGCTATCCCTTTGTGCGCCTCGGCACGGAGCACTATCCGCGTTTTACGATGGCCTCTAAGCCTGCGGACGACAACGCGCTGTACTTTGGCCCGTTTGGCGGACGAAACGAGACGCGCGCGGCCATCGACGCGATCTGTGCGGCATTCCGCCTGCCGACGTGCAGCCGCAAATTCCCGCGCGACATTGGAAAGGAGCGGCCCTGCCTCAACCATCACATGGGGCGCTGCGACGCGTTCTGCCGCGGCACGCCGGATGAGGACGAGTACATGCGCCGCATCGGGCAGGCCGAAGAGCTGCTGAACGGCCACTACCGCCGCTTAACGCGCGCGCTGCGCGAGGAGATGGAGCAGGAGGCTGCGGCGCTGCACTTTGAGCAGGCGGCGGCGCTGCGCGACCGCATCCGCGCCATCGAGGTGCTGGGCAAGCGGCAGAAGGTCATCGCCGGCATCTGCGCCGACACCGATATCTGGGGAGTTTACCGCGGCGCGCTCAAGTGCGGCAGCGCCGTGCTGCACATTGAGGACGGCAGCGTGACGGGTCGAGACTTGAACCTCTTCGCCGCGCCGCAGGACGAGAGCGAGCAGATGATCTTGTCTGCTTTGCTGCCGCAGTATTACCTCAATAAGAGCGTGCTGCCGCGCGAAATTTTGCTGCCCTGCGAGATCGAGGGCGCAGCCGAACTCGCACAGATCCTGACCGAGCGCGCGGGCCGCAAGGTGACGCTCCACGTCCCCCAGAGGGGCGAGAAGGCGGAACTCCTTGCCATGGCGCAGCGCAACGCGCGCGAGGACGTCGAGCGCGTGACGACCGCGCAGGAGCGCGAGAACCGCACGCTGACGCAGCTTGCGGGGATGCTCTCGCTCCCCGAGCCGCCCGAGCGCATGGAGTCCTACGATATCTCGAACACCGGCGCGAGCGACATCGTCGCGTCGATGGTCGTCTATGAGGGCGCAAAGCCCAAGAAGAGCGCCTACCGGAGATTTAAGATCAAGAGCCTGTCGGCCCACCCGGACGACTACGCGTCCATGGAGGAGGTGCTCACGCGCCGTATCCAGCGCTATCTGGACGGCGATGAGAAGTTCAGCCCCCTGCCGGACGTCATGCTCATCGACGGCGGCATCACGCACGCGGGCGTCGCCGAGCGCGTGTGCGCGCAGATGCACGTGCACGTGCCGATCTTCGGCATGGTCAAGGACGACCGCCACCGCACGCGCGCGCTCGTCACCGCACAGGGCCGCGAGATCGACCTGCACGCCGCGCCGAACGTCTTCGCCCTGATCGGTCAGATCCAGGAGGAGACGCACCGCTTTGCCATCACGTTCCACCACGAGAGCCATTCGCGGTCCTCGACCCGCTCGGCGCTCGACGGGATTCCGGGCGTCGGCAAGGTGCGCGCTCAGGCGCTGCTCAAGACATTCAAGAGCGTCAGGGCGATTCGGGAGGCGGACATTTTCGCCCTCGAACGTGTGCTGCCAAAAGACGCCGCCGCGTCCGTCTACCTTCATTTTCACGGCGAAACGGGCGAAAAGGAGGAGAAAATGTAACTTCCTCTGCGATCGCCCATTTGACGGGAAAAGCGAAAAAGAAGCGCGATTTTTGTGACCTTTGCCAACAAAAATCAAAAAATCAGGTTGACATAAATGAATTTCAATAAATGAATTTTCAAAAAGTCAAACTTGCATATTTTGGCATCGCGACACGCTGTTGAGGCGGCTTTTCGTCCCCTGCGCCCGGAAAGGGCGCAGGGGGCGTTCCTTTGCTGTCCGAGGGGATAGAGCGTGCGGTGGAGAAGCAAAAAAGCCAGTGTTTGCAGGGCTTTCCGCGTTTTTGCCGCCTTGCGGGGCGGGAGCGGGACACACCCGGCCTGCTCCCAAGAGTTTTTTGCCCGCTCGGACGGGACAAAGAGCGTCGGCAGGTGCGCCGCCTCTTCGCCGCCGAAATGGCGGCGAGGCGGGGGAGAGGGGTGACGATGGTTTACATAAATCGAGAAAATCACGAATTCGATGACTTAAATCGCAACTTTTAGAAGATGAAAATAAGAAAAATATCGAAAATTTTATAAAATACAGAACTTTTGGCGAACAAACGGCGGAAACTTGACAAATCCTTTTTCAGGCGGTATACTGCCAGCAAGTTTTGGAAAAGTTACATTTTGTAATCTTTTCCGGACGCAGCGCACTTCCTCAGCTGCGCGAAGCTGCGGCGGCTCACGCCGCGAAAAAAGGAGTATCCCATGCAGAAGTTTTTGAAAAATTTGTTCACAGCCCAGCGCTGCCGCAGAGCGATGTTCTTTCTGCTCTTCGCGGCTGTGATGCTGCTGAACAGTTCGCCCGAGCTGCGCGCGGACGCGCTGTACCTCATCGCCGACGGCGATACGGTCAGCGTGCTCGACGGCACGACGGACATCCCGCAGGAGCGCGTCATTGTCGCCGGCGCGCAGAGCGGTGACGCGGAAGTCACGCTCCCTGCCGGTGAAAAGGTGACGGTGACACACGGCGACGATATCGAGTACGCCACCACGAGAAACGGCGAGCGCGTCAGCGAGCTGCTGCGCCGTTTGCAGATCTCGGTCAGCCCGCTTGAGATGGTGCTGGTCGACGTCACGGAGGAAGAGGTCGAAATCACCGTTGCCTCTGACTTCACCTACTATGAGACCGCCACCGAGGCGGCTCCCCACACCACGCTGACCTCCACGTCGTACCGCATCCCCAAGGGCGAGACGCAGGTCGTCCAGCAGGGTATCGACGGCACGCGCGACATCGTTTACGAGGTCGTGTATGCCGACGGCCAGTTCGTCTCCCGTCAGGCGGTGGAGGAGAAGAACGACACCTCCGTCGCGGAGATCACCTACACCGGCACGCTCGTCGACAAGGCGCAGAGCGGCGACACGGTCAAGTCCGTTGTCACCGAGAGCGACGGCAGCGGCTATCTTCTGATGAAGTCCGGCGATTCCGTCCACTTCTCCGGCTCGATGAAGGTCACCTGCACGGCCTATACCGCGGGCTACGGCGGCGTGGGCACCAGAACGGCCACGGGCACGACGGTCCACGTCGGCACCGTCGCAGTGGATAAGAAGGTCATTCCCCTCGGTACCGAGATGTTCATCGTCGGCTCGTCGGGCTACACCTACGGCAACGCTGTGGCTGAGGACACCGGCGTGCGCGGCGCGGCGATCGACCTCTATATGAATTCCTATCAGGAGTGCAAGCAGTTCGGCCGCCAGAAGAACTCGACGGTCTACTTCCTCGACTGAGCGGGGCGGTTTGTCGAATAGTACGATAAATGTATGTTCCGGATGCGTATGTTGCGCATCCGGAACATTTACTTTATTGCGGTGATGTGATACAATTACCGGAAGAAACCGAAAGGAGAACACAGGATGAAAGCCATTATCACGGTACTGGGAAAAGATCAGGTCGGTATTATCGCGGGCGTCAGCTCGCTGCTGGCAAAGTGGAACGTGAACGTTCTGGATATCAGCCAGACGATTTTGCAGGAAAATTTCACCATGGTCATGCTGGCGGATCTCGAAAATTGTTCGCTCTCTTTTACGGAACTGACGGAAAAGCTGAGCGCCCTCGGCGCGGAGATGGACATTGCGATCCGCATGCAGCGGGAGGACATCTTCAACGCAATGCACAAGATCTGAGCGGGGAGGGAAAGAATCATGCTAAGCCGCAATGATATTCTGGAAACGATCCGTATGATCGACCAGCAGCATCTGGATATCCGCACGATCACGATGGGCATCTCGCTCCTCTCCTGCGCGGACAGAAGTGCAGAGCGTGCGTGTGAAAAGATCTACGACAAGATCAGCCGCTATGCAGAGCGCCTGGTCGCAACGGGAGAAGAGATCGAGCGAGAATTCGGCATTCCCATCGTCAATAAGCGGGTTTCCGTCACACCCATCGCGCTGGTCGCCGCCGCGTCGGAGACGGAAGACTATGTCCCGTTTGCCAAGGCGCTTGACCGCGCGGCCAAAAATGTCGGTGTTAACTTTATTGGCGGTTTTTCGGCGCTTGTGCAAAAGGGCATGACGGACGCCGACCGGAAGCTGATCGCTGCGATCCCCGAGGCGCTGGCCTGTACGGACCTTGTGTGCTCGTCGGTCAATGTCGGCTCGTCCAAGGCAGGGATCAACATGGATGCTGTCGCCCTGATGGGGCAGACGGTGAAAAAGACGGCGGCGCTCACGGAAAAGCAGGGCGGCTTTGGCTGCGCCAAGCTTGTGATCTTCTGCAATGCGGTAGAGGATAACCCCTTCATGGCGGGCGCGTTCCACGGCGTGGGCGAGCCGGAGAAAGTGATCAACGTCGGCGTTTCCGGGCCGGGCGTTGTGTATCACGCGCTGCAAAGCGTCAAGGGTCAGCCGTTCGACGTGGTGGCGGAGACCGTGAAGAAAACGGCGTTCCGCATCACGCGCATGGGTCAGCTCGTCGCGCAGGAGGCGAGCCGCAGGCTCGATACGCCGTTTGGCATTGTCGATCTTTCCCTTGCGCCCACGCCCGCCGTCGGCGACAGCGTGGCCCGCATTCTGGAGGAAATGGGGCTTGAGGTCTGCGGCACGCACGGTACGACCGCCGCGCTCGCCCTGCTCAACGACGCGGTGAAAAAAGGCGGCGTGATGGCGTCCTCCTCGGTGGGCGGCTTATCCGGCGCATTTATCCCCGTCAGCGAGGACGAGGGCATGATCGCCGCGGCGTCGTCCGGCGCGCTGACGCTCGACAAGCTGGAGGCGATGACCTGCGTGTGCTCCGTAGGACTTGACATGATCGCGCTTCCGGGCGACACGAGCGCAGAGACCATTGCTGCCATCATCGCCGATGAGGCGGCCATCGGCATGATCAACACGAAGACGACTGCGGTGCGCGTCATCCCCGCGCCCGGCTGTAAGGTGGGCGACACGGTGGAGTTCGGCGGACTTCTCGGCGCGGCACCGGTGCAGGCGGTCCACCCCTATTCGAGCGCGGAGTTCATTGCGCGCGGCGGCAGAATTCCCGCGCCGCTGCACAGCCTGAAGAACTGAAAAAAGCGGACAGCCTTGACTGTCCGCTTTTTTATATAGAATTCGTCTTTTCAGAACAGCAGCTCGTAGCCCATCTTGATGAAGAGAAGCCCCAGCACGACAAAGATCATGCCGCGCACGCGCTTGCTGCCACCCTTCATGGCGTAGCGCGCGCCGCAGTAGGCGCCCAGCATATTGCAGGCCGCCGCGGGGAGCGCCAGCAGCCACCAGACCTTGCCGCTGAAGATGAACAGCACCGCCGAGGCGACGTTGGAGCAGAGGTTTGCGATCTTCGCGCAGCCCGATGCCGTGAGGAGGTCCATCGAAAGTGCCATCGTAAACGCCATGATCATAAACGTGCCCGTGCCCGGGCCGATGAGCCCGTCATAGCAGCCAAGACCCAAACCGATGAGCGCGGCGCGCGTCAGCTCCTGCTGCGGCGTGTACTCGCGCGCGGGTGCGTCATTTTCCTTGCCGAAGTCCTTTTTGAGCATCAGCAGGATCGCCGCGCAGGGCAGCGCGACGAGCATCATGATCTTCAGAATGTCCTCGTTGATGAGCAGAGCGATCTTTGTGCCGATGGCCGCGCCGAGCAGCGCGCCGATCCCCGAGACGATGGCGGGACGCAGCAGGACCTTGCCGCCGCGAAAGTATTTGAACGAGGCGAGCGCCGTGCCGGTGCCGTTGACGACCTTGTTTGTCCCCATTGCAAGATGCGCGGGGATGCCGGCCATCAGATAGGCGGGAAGCGTGATAAGTCCGCCGCCGCCGGCAACGGAGTCGACAAAGCCGCCAAGAAAGATGAGCGGCAGAACAACGATCAGAATTTGCGGTGTGAGCTCCATGAAAGTCTCCTTCTTTTCCTGAGATTTCTGCATTTTATCACACGGGAAAAATTTTTACTACTCTTTTGCGCAAAATATGGTAGAATCATTTTACAATTTTTTACGCCCAGCGCGCAGAAAGGAACCACGCTATGGAACGCAATGACAAAGCTGCCATCGAGGCGCTCTTAAAGCGCCACGGTTTTCATTTTTCCAAGTCCATGGGGCAGAATTTTTTGATCGACCCCGCCATCCCCTATGAGATCGCCGAGAGCTCGCGCGCAAACGAGCAGAACGGCGTGCTCGAGATCGGCCCCGGCATCGGCGCACTGAGCCACGAGCTCTGCGAGCGCGCGGGCAAGGTGGTGGCCGTGGAGCTTGACAAGACGCTGCTGCCGATCCTGGACGAGACCATGGCGCGCTTTGACAACTTCGAGGTCGTGTCCGCCGATATTTTGAAAACCGATATCCCTGCGCTTGTGCGTGAAAAATTCGCAGGCCTCACGCCCATCGTGTGTGCAAACCTGCCCTACAACATCACGACGCCCGCCATCACCGCACTCATCGAGTCGAAGTGCTTCGAGAGCATCACAGTGCTCGTGCAGAAGGAGGTCGCCGAGCGCCTCTGCGCCGCGCCGGGCACGAGCGCCTACGGCGCGTTCTCCGTCTTCATGCAGTACTACACGGAGCCGGAATACCTTTTCGCTGTGCCGCGCGAGTGCTTCGAGCCGCAGCCGAAGGTCACGTCCGCCGTGCTGCGCGCCGTCGTGCGCAGGGAGCCGCCGGTCGAAGTCGAGGACGAGAAGTTCTTCTTCCGCGTGGTGTACGCCGCGTTCGCCCTGCGGCGCAAGACGCTTGTCAACAGCCTGATGACGGCGTTCGGCAGCCAGCTCACAAAAGAGCAGGTCACGCAGGCGGTCACGTCCTGCGGTTTAGAGGCCAACATCCGCGGCGAGCGGCTGGGGCTCAGTGAATTCGCCGCTCTGTCCGCCGAGATCGCCGCATTACTGTGACAGCACAGAAGCATCTATTCAAAAAATTGATAAACCATATGGTTGCTATTGATAAGACATTCTGCTACAATTTTCGGCAGAAAGGAGTCAAACTCAATAGCAGCCATTTTTCCTGTGCATCGGTTAGCTCCCTGCCGCCCTAAAGCGGCACAGCACACCACACAAGACGCGGTGCAAAATTTTTCTTTTTCATTACACCGTGAACATGCTACGAGGGAAAGAACAAATGACGAATTTGACGAACAACAAGGCCGTTTTGTCGTGGATCGACGAAATGACCGCCATCACCAAGCCGGACAAGATTGTCTGGATCACGGGGGAAGAGGAACAGCTCGGCGCGCTGCGCGAGCAGGCCGTCAAGGAGGGCATCCTCATCAAGCTCAACCCGGACAAGCTCCCGGGATGCTACCTGCACCGCACCGACCCCGACGACGTGGCGCGCGTGGAGGACCGCACGTTCATCTGCTGTGAAAAGGAAGAGGACGCAGGCCCCACGAACCACTGGGTAGAGCCCAAGGAAATGTACGAAAGAATGTACGCTCTGGCCGACGGCGCCTATAAGGGCCGCACCATGTACATCATCCCGTACTCCATGTCCATCATCGGCTCTCCGTTCGCCAAATACGGCTTTGAACTGACCGACTCCATTTACGTCGTGCTCAACATGCACATCATGACCCGCATCGGCAAGGCCGTGTGCGACGCGCTCGGCGACGATACGGGCTTTATCAAGGGCCTGCACTGCCAGTGCAACCTCGACAAGGACAACAAGTACATCGTCCACTTCCCGCAGGACAATACGATCATCTCGATGAACTCGAACTATGGCGGAAACGTGCTTCAGGGCAAGAAGTGCTTCGCGCTGCGCATCGCCTCGAACCTCGGCCGTCAGGAGGGCTGGATGGCCGAGCACATGCTGATCCTCGGCATCCAGAACCCGCGCGGCGAGATCAAGTACATCTCCGCCGCCTTCCCTTCCGCCTGCGGCAAGACGAACCTCGCCATGCTCATCCCGCCCGAGGGCCTGCAGCGCTGGGGCTGGCGCGTGTGGTGCGTGGGCGACGATATCGCGTGGCTGCGCGTCGGCAAGGACGGCAGACTCTGGGCCGTGAACCCCGAAAACGGCTTTTTCGGCGTTGCGCCCGGCACATCCATGAAGTCGAACCCCAACGCGCTCATCTCTACGCATAAGGACACGATCTTCACGAACGTTGCGCTTGACCTCAGCGACAACACCGTCTGGTGGGAGGGCCTCAACAAGACGCCGCCCGCGCGCGCCATCGACTGGCGCGGCCGTCCCTGGACGCCGCAGAGCCCCGAAAAGGCCGCGCACCCCAACAGCCGCTTCACCGCGCCCGCGCGCAACTGCCCCTGCCTGAGCCCCGAGTTTGACAATCCCGAGGGCGTGCCCATCAGCGCCATCGTCTTCGGCGGCCGCCGCGCGAAGACCGCGCCGCTCGTTTACCAGTCCTTCAACTGGCAGCACGGCGTGTTTATCGGCTCGATCATGGCGTCGGAGACCACCGCCGCGGCGACGGGCCGCGTCGGCGTTGTGCGCCGCGACCCGATGGCGATGCTGCCGTTCTGCGGCTACCACATGGGCGACTACTGGCAGCACTGGCTCGACATGGGCAAGAAGATCCCCAAGCCGCCGAAGATCTTCAACGTCAACTGGTTCCGCACCGACGAGGACGGCAACTTCGCCTGGCCCGGCTTTGGCGACAATATGCGTGTTTTACAATGGATCATCTCGCGCGCCGACGATGAGATCGGCGCGGCGGAGACCGCGCTCGGCTACGAACCCAACACCCACGATATCGACATGGAGGGGCTTGAAATGTCGATGTACGACATGCGCCGCCTGCTCTCGGTCGACCGCGAGCTCTGGCTCCAGGAGTGCGAGGACGCGCGTGAGTATTACGAGAAGATCGGCAAGGTGCCGCCTGAGCTCTACGAAGAGCTCGACGCGCTCGAAATGAGATTGAACCGCGGCTACAAGGTCAAGCACGAATAAAACGAAGCAATGCAAAAAAGGAACCGCTCGAAGAGCGGTTCCTTTTTACGTAAAGAGCCTCGCGGAGTTTTACCCGCAAGGGGTACGCGGCATCCGTAAGGCGGCAGAGCCGCCAACGGCTGCCCAGGCGTTCGCGCACGGCGCAGAGCGCAACGAAACTTTCTCAAGAAAGCGGCTTCACCGCTTTCTTGAAGCTATCTTACGACGCCAAACTGGAAGAGATAGTCTCTCCACATCGGATAGTACGCGGCCTTGACGTGGACGCCGTCGCCAGAGTATTCCGGCGTCAGCGCGCCGGTAGAGTCGTCGAAGACGGGATTGCAGTCGATATAGAAGACCGTTTCGTTGTCGGCGAGCTTTTGGAGCTCAGCGTTGCGTGCGTCGATGGTCGAATTCTTAAAGAACGTCGTGTCGGACTTTTCCTGCGTCGTGTGGAAAATGGCCTGCAAAAAGATGATGGCGTCAGGCTGGAGCTCGCGCACTTCGTCGAGCAGGACCTTGTACTGTGCGGCCCAGCTCTCCGCCGTGCCGGTGCCGAGCTCGTTGATGCCGAGCATCAGGTAAATTTTGCCGTAGTGCTTGCCGGAGAGCGCCTGCGCAAGCGTCTGCTTGCCGGGGAACTCCGCCTTTTCGACCGCCGACCAGACCGTCAGGCCGTTGTGGCATAGGTAGTCGGCGTTATTGAGACCCGCATAGTCCTTGAAGCCGTCGGTGTGCGAGTCGCCGATGAACAGCGCGTCGTCAAAGTAGCTCGCGTCCACCGTGGTGAAGGGGGAGTCGGGCTCTTCCGGTTCGGGCTCCGGTTCCGGGTCCGGAAGCGGAGCGGGGTCTGGGACGGGAGGAGGTTCGGGCGCTTTGGGCTCGCTCCACGGGTAGACCCCGTCTGCGGCCGCTGTGGCCATTGCCGCGACGGGCGGCGTCGCGGCATCCAGCTTTTCAAGATAATCCTGATATACGCCGGTGGGATCGAGCGCGGCGTAAGCGTTGAGCGCCAGCGCGCTGACAAAGCACAGCGGCAGCAGGAAAAAGGGACGAGAGGACATGAAAGGTCTCCTTAGAAACGGGAATAGAGGAAGGCGTTGCCCGACGAGGTGGCGATGAAGTACACGCACACCCAGAAGAGCAGAAACAGCGGGAGCTGGACGAGTAAACTGCCGCGGTGCTTTTCATAAAAGCGGCGCGGCTGCGGCAGACAGAAGAAGATGGCGAGCAGCAGCAGCCACCAGTAGGACGAGAGCAGCTTGAGCACATCCTGCGCGGAGATGGCGCTGTGTGCGCCGAACAGCGGGAACAGGCGGGAAAAATACGCGCCGACGTCCTTTAAGCGCGTGATGCGGAAAATGACCCACGTCTGCGGGATGACGAAGAGAAGATAGACGTGCGAGAGCACTTTATGCTCCTTGAGAAAATTGCCGATGCAGAACTTTTCGAGCAGGATGAATCCAAGCAGCATCACGCCCCAGAGGACAAAATTCCAGCTCGCCCCGTGCCAGAGGCCGGTGAAAAACCACACGACCGTGAGCGAGAGCACCGTGCGGGCATTGCCGTTGCGGCTGCCGCCGAGCGGGATGTACACATAGTCGCGAAACCATGTGCCGAGCGTGATGTGCCAGCGGCGGTAGAACTCGCTCACCGAGCGCGCGGTGTAGGGCAGGTCAAAGTTGCGCGGCACAGGCAGCGCGAGCATCTGCCCGAGGCCCATCGCCATGAGCGAATAGCCGGAAAAGTCGAAATAGAGCTGCAAACTGTAGCTCACCGCGCCGAGCCATGCGAGCGGCGTCGACAAATATTCGTAACCGATGCGCTCGAGCGATGCCCACAGCGGCGCGAGCTGGTCGGCGAGCAGCACTTTGAAGCACAGGCCGACAACAAAGAGCTCAAAGCCGGAGAATACGTCCTCGCGCGTGATCGTGCGTTCCTTCAGTGCGCCGCGCCATTCGCGGCAGCGTAAGATCGGCCCCATCGTGAGCTGGGGGAACGCGATGGTGAAAGCGGCGTAGTCGATGAGGTTTTTCTCCGCCTCCTCGCCGCGATAGACGTCGATGAGGTACCCCGCGCTCTGGAAAAGGTAGAAGCTGACGCCGAGCGGCAGCGCAAGCTCGACAAGGGAGAACGCCGTCCCCGTCAGTTTGCCCAGATTTTCCAGAATAAATGCAGCGTACTTGAAATACACGAGGCAGAAGAGGTCCGCCGCCAGCGCGATGATCAGCAGTGCTTTTCGCGTGCGGACTTCTTTCCCCGCCATTGCGCGGGCGAGGGCATAGTGCAGAAGCAGCACGCCGGACAGCAGCAGTGTGTCGCGCGCGCCCGCGCCGATGAAGTAGAAGGCAAAGCTGCCCAGCACGAGCGCAGCATTTTTGAAGCGAAAGGGCAGAATGTAATAGACCGCGAAAAACAGCGGCAGAAAATAAAAAAGAAACGTAAGGTCGGAAAAGCTCACGGGGAAACTCCTGTCATAATTTGTCAGCGTCTTATTGTACACGCCGGGGCGGAGCGCGGCAATGGAAAAATCAGGAATTCGTCAAGAAACCGCCGGGTAAGCCAAAACATGAGATTTTGGTTTACATGCGGCGGCAAGCGTGCTACAATCCTAAGACGGCGGCTGCGAAAAACGCAGCGCTTGATATTTTATGTCAATCGTAAGCGATAAGCCGCCGACTGTCAACCTCAAAAGGGTAACAATTTCGGTTACATTTTGTAACGGAGGACGCTATGGGAAAAGAGACTGTTTTGGCGCTGCTGCTGCGGGAAAAGGGACACTTCGTCTCCGGCGAGGCCGTCAGCGCCGAGCTCGGCATCACGCGCGCGGCCATCTGGAAGAGCATTTCCGCCCTGCGCGCGCAGGGGTACGAGATCGACGCCGTCACGGGACGCGGCTACTGCCTCAAGTCGCTGCCCGACACGCTGACCGAGCAGACCGTGCGCAGCTACTTGGGACCTGTCGAAACCGTCGGCAAGCGCATCGACTGCTTTGATTCCATCGACTCGACAAACGCCTACTTAAAGCGCATTGCGCTCGACGGCGCGCCGGACGGTACCGTCGCCGTCGCGGCGGAGCAGACGAGCGGCCGCGGTCGCCGCGGCCGCAGCTTTCAGAGCGCGGCGGGCAAGGGCGTTTACCTGTCGATCTTGCTGCGTCCGAAGCTTGCGCCGTCGCAGCTGATGCCGCTCACGGGTCTCATCGCCGTTGCGATGAGCCGCGCGGTCGACCGCGTGGCGGGGACGCACTCGCAGATCAAGTGGACAAACGATCTCATCCTGAACGGCAGAAAGCTCTGCGGCATTTTGACCGAGCTGAGCGTCGAGGGTGAGACCGGCGAGCTCCAGTACGTCGTGGCGGGCATCGGCTTCAACGTCAGCCAGCGCGAGGAGGACTTCGTCGGCGAGGTCTCGAAGATCGCAACGTCCATCCTGCGCGAGACGGGCAGGCTCATTTCGCGCGCGGAGCTGTCCGCGGCGATGATCGAGGAGCTCGATGCGCTTTATACGGCGCTCAGATCCGGAGAGACGAGCGGGTATCTCGACGAATACCGCCGCCGCTGCGTGACCATCGGGCGCGAGGTGCAGCTTTTGTGGCAGGATACGAAGGAAAAAGTCACGGCGCTTGACGTGGACGAGGAGTTCGGCCTCATCGTGCGCCGCGAAAACGGGACGGTCGAGACCGTCCGCACGGGTGAGGTGTCCGTGCGCGGCCTTTACGGATATGTGGAGTAAGGAGAAAGTGTTTTGAAGGAACTTTTGGAACTGTTTCTCACCTTTGCCAAGATCGGCGTGATGACCTTTGGCGGAGGTATGGCGATGCTGCCGATCCTCGAGCGCGAGGTGGTGCAGAATAAGCACTGGGCAACGGAAGAAGAGCTGGTGGACTATTTTGCCATCGGTCAGTGCACACCGGGCATCATCGCCGTCAACACGGCGACATTTGTCGGGCAGAAGAGAAAAGGCGCGATGGGCGGCATCACCGCGACGCTCGGCGTGGTATTCCCCTCGCTCGTCATTATTACGATCCTGGCGGGACTCATTACGAACTTTGCCCACCTTGCCTGGGTGCAGAACGCCTTTGCAGGCATTCAGGTGTGTGTATGCGTGCTCATCCTGAACGCTGTGCTCAAGCTGCTGAAAAAGTCGGTCGTGGATAAGCGCACGGCGGTCATCTTTGTTATCGTGCTGCTGGGGAATATGCTGCTGAGCGTTTCGCCGGTGTGGTTCGTGCTGCTCTCGGCGCTGTCCGGCATCGTGCTGAAAAATCTTGAGGGGAAGGCGGCAAAATGACCTTGTATCTTCGCTTATACTGGGAATTTTTCAAAACGGGCCTGTTTGCCATCGGCGGCGGCATGGCGACGCTGCCGTTCCTTAAGGATATCGGGGCGACCACGGGCTGGTTTTCGCAGACGGACCTGATGAACATGCTGGCTGTGTCGGAATCGACGCCGGGTCCTGTCGGCATCAACATGGCGACCTATGTCGGCTATACGGTCGGCGGCGTGCCGGGCGCGATCGTCGCCACCATCGGTGAGGTGACGCCGTCGATCATCGTCATTTTGATCGTTGCGGCGATGCTCGCCAAATTCCGCGACAGCCAGTATGTCGCCAACGCATTCTACGGCCTTCGTCCCGCCTCCACCGGCCTGATCGGCGCGGCCTGCGCGGGCGTGATGCTTCAGGTGATCGCCGGGATCACGAGCGCGTCGCAGGAGGATTCCATCCTGATGAAATTCTCGTGGGACGGCGCGATCAGCTGGCGCGGCATCATCCTTGCGCTGGTGCTGCTCGTCTTCACGCGCTACATCAAAAAGACCAAGGACCTGCACCCGATCGTCTTTATCGGAGTCTCCGCGGTGATCGGTGTCGTGTTCCACTTCGCGGGAGTGTAAAAGATATTCAAAAAAGAGGGACGCAGCTTTCAGCTGCGTCCCTCTTTTTTGAGAAAGATGCGCTCCGCTTCGTGCCTTGCCGCCCGAAAGGCGGCTGCGACACGCGCGGAGAGAGAAGTGTTTTTCCGGCGTACACGCCGCCGGAAAAACGGATTCCAATTTATTTCGCGTCTGCGGACACCTGGGCAGCCGTTGGCGGCTCTGCCGCCTTACGGATGCCGCGTACCCCTTGCGGGTAAAAGTCTGCGAGGCTTTTTTAACCGCTGCGTTAGTCGGCGGAGGCGATGTGGCTGGCGATGCGCTGCATGATCATGTCGAGGGCGACTAAGTTGTGGCCGCCTTCAAGCACAATGATATCGGCATACTTGCGGCTCGGCTCGACGAACTGCTCGTGCATGGGCTTGACGGTCGTCAAATACTGCGTGATGACGCTCTCGAGCGTGCGGCCGCGGTCGCGCACGTCGCGCAGCGCGCGGCGCAGAATGCGCACATCGGCGTCGGTCTCGACAAAAATTTTGATGTCAAGCATTTCGCGCAGCCGCGGGTCCTGGAAAATGAGGATGCCCTCGACGATGACGACCTTGCTCGGCTGAATGAGCTCGGTCTCACTTGTGCGCTGGTGGTCTGCGTAGGAGTAGACGGGGCAGCGGATGGCCTTGCCCGCCTTGAGCTCCTTAAGCTGCTCGACCATCAGATCGGTCTCGAAAGCGTCGGGGTGGTCGTAGTTCTGTTTGCAGCGCTCTTCAAAGGGCCTGTCCTGATATTTATAATAGCTGTCGTGGTGCACGACGCTGATATCGTCGCCGAAGTGCTGCTTCAGATGCTCGGTGAGCGTCGTTTTGCCCGAACCGGTGCCACCTGCAATGCCAATGAAGATGGTGTTCATCGCCAGACCCTCCATGAATCGTTTGTTGTTAAGTCGATTATAGGAAGACTTTGGCAAAAAAGCAAGGCCGCGCGGCGGAATGCGGCAAAAATTTGCGTGTTTCGGTTGACGCGGGACAAAAAAGCAAGTATTATGTAAAGGAACGCGGCACCGTGTGTGCTCGCGCGCAGAGACTCTATTTTGACAAAAGAAAGGAGCGTCGGCATGAATCTTCTCAAGTGCCCGCGCTGCGGCGAAGAATATTCCCCCAGCTATCGCAGATGCCCGTTCTGCGAGGAGGGAGACCATCCCCGCAAGATCAAGTACAACTCCAGCAAACAGAGCGGCGGCCGGCGCGTTTCGGATAAAAAGCAGACGCAGTCCGTCCGCGGTGCGATGGCGGCGGTGCTCGTCGTCGTGCTGCTGCTTCTGAGCTGGTCGCTCTTTGGTGACAAGATCGTCGCAAAGATCACGCCCGCCGACGACGGCAATACCCCCGGCGTGCAGGACGATGTCAATACGCCCGACGACAGCAATACGAACACGGACGATCCGAACGCGAACAACGGCGACACCACTGACCCGAACACCGGTGATGAGCCGAACGCAAATGATCCCGCAAACGGCAGCGACACAACTGCCACCAATCCCGGCACCACGACAACCCCGTCCACCCCGACGGTGGACGCCTCGGCCCTGAGCATCAAGACGAACGTCGGCACGACGCTGCCCAAGGACGCGAACGGCAACTTTGACTGCACGATCAAGCCGAGCGAGACCATCCGCCTGAGCGTTTCCGGCACGGACGCGGCCGCGGCCTGGGCGGTGGCGGACGCGAGCGTCCTGTCCATCTCGGCGGACGGCTTGATCACGCCTGCCAAGGTGGGTACCACGACCGTGACGGCCACCGTTGGCGGCGCGGTGCTGACCATCACGGTGCGCATCAAGTAAAGAGAAAAAGAACGGCCGGGGGGCCGTTCTTTTTTTACGCAAAAAGGGGCGGCTTTCCTTGCAAGCACTGCCCGCCTGTGCTACAATTACCTTGAAAAAGTATTTGCAGGAGCTATCGACCATATGACGACCCGTGAATTTCAGCAGAAAAAGCCGCTTTCCATTCTCTTTACCTACTTCAAGCCGCACCGCGGCCTGTTTATCCTGGACCTTGTCTGCGCGACGGTCGTTGCGCTCATTGATCTCGCCTTCCCGCTCGTGACGCGCAAGTCGATGTACGACCTTTTGCCGAATCAGCAGTACCGCACGTTTTTTATCGTGATGGGCGTGATGATGGCGGCGTTCATTGTGCGCGCGCTTTTATACTATGTCATTTCCTACTGGGGACACACATTCGGCATTCTGGTGGAGGCGGACATCCGCCGCGACCTTTTCACGCACGTGCAGGAGCTGGACGTCAGCTTCTTTGACCACAACCGCACGGGCCAGCTCATGAGCAGGCTGACGAGCGATCTCTTCGAGATCACGGAACTCGCCCACCACGGCCCCGAGGACCTGCTCATTTCGACGCTGACGATCGTCGGCGCGCTCGCCATCCTGTTTTCCATCGAGTGGCGGCTCGCGCTGGTCGTGGCGTGCATCCTGCCGGTGTTCATCGCGGTCATCATGTCGCGCCGCAGCAAGATGACGGCAGCCTCGCGCGGCGAGAAGCAGAAGACTGCCGCCATCAACGTCGGCATCGAGTCGTCGCTCTCCGGCATCCGCACGGCGCGCGCCTTTGCCAACGAGGAAGAGGAGATCGACAAATTCAACGCGGCGAACGAGGAATTCAAGGTCTCCAAGCGCAAATTCCACCACGAGATGGGTGTGTTCAACGCGACGATGGAATTTTTTATGACGCTGCTCTCCGCCGCCGTCATCACGGTGGGCGGCTATCTCATCATGCGCGGCGAGATGAACTACATCGACCTCATCACGTTTTCCCTTTACATCGCAACGTTCATCAACCCCGTGCGAAAGCTCGCGAATTTTTCTGAGATTTTTGCTCGTGGCTTTGCAGGTCTTGAGCGCTTCACGGCGCTCATGCGCGTCGAGCCCGCGCTCAAGGACGCACCGGACGCGAAGGAGCTCGAACACTGCCGCGGCGAGATCGACGTCGACCATGTGAGCTTTTCTTACGAGGGCGAGGGGAATGAAGGCGTGCTCCACGACGTGAGCGTGCATATAAGGCCTGGCGAGATGCTCGCCGTCGTCGGCCCCTCCGGCGGAGGCAAGTCGACGCTCTGCCAGCTCATCCCGCGCTTTTACGAGGTGAGCGAGGGCGCGATCCGCATCGACGGGGAAGACGTGCGCTCGCTCACGCAGTCGTCCCTTCACCGCGCCATCGGCATCGTGCAGCAGGATGTGTTCCTCTTTGCCGACACGGTGCGCGAGAATATCCGCTATGGCCGCCCCGACGCGACGGACGAGGAGATCGTCGAAGCGGCGAAGCGCGCGGAGATTTACGATGATATCATGGCCATGCCGCACGGCTTCGACACCTATGTCGGCGAGCGCGGCACGATGCTCTCCGGCGGACAGAAGCAGCGCGTGTCCATCGCGCGCATCTTCCTCAAAAACCCGCCCATCCTCATTCTGGACGAGGCGACGAGCGCGCTCGACAGCGTGACGGAGGTCAAAATTCAGCACGCTTTCGACGAGCTCGCGCGTGGGCGCACGACGCTTGTGATCGCGCACCGCCTCTCGACCATCCGCTCGGCGGACCGCATCCTCGTCGTCGAGAATGGCCGCATCGCCGAGCAGGGCAGCCACGAGGCGCTGCTCGCGCAAAACGGCGAGTATGCGTCCCTCTGGCGCACGCAGAATGGGAAAGCATGATGGACAGACGGCAGCTTTTGGATCGCGCCGCGCGCAATGGCGATGAGCGCGTGCTGCTGGCGCACATTCTGGACAAGTGTGAGCAGAGCAGAAACCGCAATATCCCGTCGGCGACAGACTTTTTGAGCCCCGCTGAGCAGCGCAGCGCGCAGGACCTACTGCACGCCGCCGCCATTCATGACGGCTGCGCCTTCTGCGGTGGATTTGAGCGCGCGGAGCGGAGAATGCTCCTCTTTCTGCCCGACTGGCAGGAGGAGGCCGACGAGAGCGAGTACATGACGGCGCTCCGCTGCACGTATCGCAAGGAAGATACGCTGACGCACCGCGACTTTCTCGGCTCGCTGATGGCGCAGGGCGTCACGCGCGAAAAGCTCGGCGACATTTTGGTGTCGGAGGGCTCGTGCGATTTGATCGTCTCGCGCGATATCGCGCCGTATCTGCTGCAAAACGTGACGAGCGCGGGGCGCGTAAAGCTCTCGGTCAGCGAGATCGAGCTTTCAGACTTGAGCGTCCCCGAGCTCAAGGTCAAGGAGATTCGCGACACGGTCTCGACACTGCGGCTCGACGCCGTGGCGGCGAGCGGCTTTTCGATGAGCCGCGGCAAGGCGCAGGAGCTCATTTCCTCGGGCCGCGTGCAGCTCAACTACCGCGAAACGCTCAAGAGCGACGCCCCCGTCGCGCAGGGGGATGTGATCTCCGCCCGCGGCCTCGGCAAGTTCGAGGTCGCCGAGGTCGGCGGCCTGAGTAAAAAAGGAAGAACGGCGCTGCTTCTGCACCGATACCTGTAAGGAGAATCAAACAATGACGATGGATGAAAAGATCGCGCGCATCAACGCGCTGGCGCACAAGGCCAAAGCTGAAGGCTTGACCGACGAGGAGAAGGAGGAGCAGGCGCAGCTGCGCCGCGACTACATCGACTCGGTGAAGGCAAACCTAAAATCCCAGCTCAATACGCTCTATGTGCTGGACGAAAAGACAGGTAAAAAGACGAAGATCGTCGACTTTGAGCGCGAGCGCGCCGCGAGAGCGGGCAAGAAAAAGGAGAACAGATAAATGAGCAAGGATTTTGAATACGATCCCGAGACCGGTTCGTTCCGCTTTGACGAGAGCGGCGGAAAAACGAAGAAAAAGAACGATGTCGACGTCGGCGGCTGGATTTTGATCGCGGCGCTGTTTGCCTTCGGCCTGTGGCCCATCGGCCTCATCGCGCTCATCTCCAAGCTCTCGGACAAGCCGAAAAAGGTGAGTTCGCCGCGCAGTGGCACGCGCACGAGCACCAGTCCGAACGCGAACGTTACGGCGCGCAGTACGAACAAGGTAGAAAAGACCGTTGTGCAGACAGCGAAAAAGATGAACCGCGCGCCGAAGACTTCCGACAAGACCGCGCGCACGCTGATGATCATCGGCGGCATTATCGCCTTGGCTGCCGGCAGCGGGCTGATCTCGAACATCGGCGAGATCATCGGCTACGGCTGGTATTCCTACATGGCCGAGTACATGCTGTCCGAGTGCGGCTTCCTCGCCGGCGGTATCGCGATGTTTGCTGCCGGTCAGCGCATGAAGCGCCGCAGTGCACGCATCGCGCGCTATCTCGCCGTGATGGGCGAGCGCGGCTACATCAGCGTGGAGGAGCTCTGCACCGTAACGGGCAAGAGCCGCAAAAAGATCGAGAGTGACCTTGACTACATGGTCGAAAAGGGTCTGCTCGGCACGGGCGCGTACTTAGACAGCGGCCGCGGCATCTTCTTCCGCAGCGCCGACGCCTTTGCCGACTACGCGAATGCGACCGCGAAAAAGGAAAACGTCACGCCCAAGGAGGCCAACGAGGGCTATGCGGGCGCACTGCGCGCCATCCGCAGCGCCAACGACCGCATCGCCGACCCCGTGCTGAGCGAGAAGATCGACCATCTCGAGACCGTTGCGGGCAAAATTTTCCGCGAGGTCGAGGAGCATCCCGAAAAGCAGCAGCAGGCCGCGACGTTCCTCAATTACTACCTGCCCACGACGCTCAAGCTGCTTGACAGCTACGCCAAGTTTGAAGAGGCGGGCATCGAGGGCGAGAATCTCTCCCGCGCGCAGGAGCGCATCGAAGAGACGATGGACGCCCTCATCAAGGGCTTTGACAAGCAGCTCGACGATTTGTACCGCAACGAGGCGATGGACATCGACAGCGATATCCGCGTGATGGAAAATATGCTCCGCCGCGACACAGCGAGCGTGGAGGACGATTTCGGCCTCGGCGGCGCGGCAGTGCAGCGCGCACCGGATGAGGAATAAGGTGCTGCGCCGCTCTCATACGCTCTATGAGGAGAAAGGACAAGAGGCATGAAACAAACTGGCAGACGATTTGACGCCGCAGCCTTTTACAGCGGCACGAACAGCGAGGCCTACCGCTATCTCGGCGCGCACCGCACGCGGCGGTCGGGGAAAGACGGCTACGTCTTCCGCACCTGGGCGCCGAACGCCGCGTATGTGTCCGTTGTGGGCGATTTCTGCGGCTGGAACGGCTACGCCCACCCGATGAAAAAGAACGCGGACGGTTTCTGGGAGTGTTTTGTGCCGTCCCTCAAGCGCTACGATACCTACAAGTTCGCCGTGACGGCACAATCGGGCGAAACGGTCCTCAAGGCCGACCCCTACGCCTTCCACGCCGAGACCCGCCCCGGTACGGCCAGCAAGCTCTATGACCTCGGCGGCTACCGCTGGGGGGATGACGAATGGCGCGCGAGCCGCACAAAGGCACCCCTCGACCGCTCGCCGCTCAACATTTACGAGGTCCACCTCGGCTCATGGCGGCGGCACGAAAACGGCGATTTTTACGACTACCGCACGCTCGCGCGCGAGCTGGCGGATCACGTTCTGGACCTTGGCTACAACTGCGTCGAGCTCATGCCCGTCACCGAGTATCCGCTTGACGATTCCTGGGGCTATCAGTGCACCGGCTATTTTGCCGCAACGTCGCGCTACGGCACGCCCAGGGACTTTATGTACTTTGTCGACCATCTGCACCAAAAGGGCATTTCCGTCATTTTAGACTGGGTGCCGTCGCACTTCTGCAAGGACGCGCACGGCCTCATCGACTTTGACGGCACGCCCTGCTACGAATACGCCGACCCCAATAAGCGCGAGCACGAGGGCTGGGGAACGCGTGTGTTCGACTATGGCCGCGGCGAGGTGAAGAGCTTTCTCCTTTCCTCTGCTGCGTTCTGGCTGCGCGAGTTCCATGTGGACGGCCTGCGCGTGGACGCGGTCGCGTCGATGCTGTACCTCGACTATGGCCGCGAAAATGGCCGTTGGACGCCAAACATCAACGGCGGGCACGAGAATTTAGAGGCCATCGACTTCCTGCGCGCGCTCAACGAGACTGCGTTTTCCGTCGACCCGAACGCGCTGATGGTCGCCGAGGAGTCGACCGCGTGGCCGCTCGTCACACGGCCCGCCAAGGATGGCGGCCTCGGCTTCAACCTCAAGTGGAACATGGGCTGGATGAACGACATGTGCCACTATTTGAAGCTTGACCCCTGGTTCCGCCAGTTCCACCACAAGGACATCACGTTCTCGCTGATGTACGCCTTTTCGGAGAATTTCGTCCTGCCGATCTCGCATGACGAGGTCGTGCACATGAAGGGCTCGCTTCGCGGCAAGATGCCGGGCGACGACTGGCAGCAGCTGGCGGGGGTGCGCGCGTTTACGGCGTACCTGCTCGCCCATCCGGGCAAGAAGCTCACGTTCATGGGTGCGGAGCTGGGCCAGTGGCACGAGTGGAATTTTGCCTCTCAGCTCGACTGGTATTTGCTCGAAAACAAAGAAAATCAGCAGACTCAGCGGTTTTTCAAGGACATCAACCGCTTTTACCTGTCGCAGAGCCCGCTTTGGGACATTGACTTTTCATGGGAGGGCTTTGAGTGGCTCGTCGCCGACGACAACCACAACAACGTCGTCGTCTTCGTCCGGCGCGACCGGAAAGGGCGCGAGCTCATCGCGGCGGTCAACTTCTCGCCCGTCGGACGCGCGGACTACCGCTTCGGCGTCCCGCCGAAAAAGACGTACCGCGAGGTGTTTACCACCGACCTTCCCGCATACGGCGGCACGGGCGACTGGCGCAACGAAGGAGAGCTTTTGACCGAGTCCATCCCCTCGCACGGCAAGCCCTGCTCGCTGTGCGTGACCATCCCACCGCTCGGCGCGGTGTTCTTCGCGGGCGAGGGCGAATGGCAGGAAGAGGAGAAAACCAACGAGCCGCCCGAGGTGTGACCGGACGGCAACGAAACAAGGAGGAGAGAACAAGCGTGAAGAAAGAATGTATCGCCATGCTGCTTGCCGGCGGCCAGGGCAGCCGTCTCTACGTGCTCACGGAGAATATGGCGAAGCCCGCCGTGCCGTTTGGCGGCAAGTTCCGCATCATTGATTTTCCGCTCTCAAACTGCGCCAACGCTGGCATCGACACCGTCGGCGTTCTGACGCAGTACCGCCCGCTGGAGCTCAACCGCTACATCGGCTCGGGCCAGCCGTGGGATCTCGACCGCGCGGACGGCGGCGTGCACATCCTGCCGCCGTATCAGAGCGCGGGCGGTGCGTCGTGGTATAAGGGCACGGCCAACGCCATCTTCCAGAACATCGGCTTTGTCGACATGTACGACCCCGAGTATGTGCTCATCCTCTCGGGCGACCACATCTACAAGATGAATTACGCCAAGATGCTCGCCCACCACAAAAAAGCGGGCGCGGACTGTACCATCTCCGTTATGGAGGTGCCCTGGGAGGATGCGCCGCGCTTTGGCATCATGAACGTGGACGAAAACGACACGATCACGGAATTCGAGGAAAAGCCCGCGCATCCCAAGAGCAACCTCGCGTCGATGGGCATTTACGTCTTCACGTGGAAAAAGCTGCGTGAGTACCTCATCGAGGACGAGAGCGACGAGGCGAGCAGCAACGACTTCGGCAAAAACATCATCCCCAAGATGCTCAAAAATGGGGAAAAGATGGCGGCGTACCGCTTCTCCGGCTACTGGAAGGACGTCGGCACGCTCGACTCCCTGTGGGACGCGAACATGGATATGCTCGCGACCGGCAGCGGACTCGATCTTCTCGAAAAGGACTGGCCGATCTATGGCCGCTCCGTCTCCGCGCCGCCGGCGTACTTAGGCGTCAACGCGCGCGTGGAGCACAGCGTCGTCGCGCGCGGCTGCACGGTCGAGGGCGAGGCGGAGAACTCCGTCCTCTCTGAGCGCTGCACGGTGGAGGAGGGCGCAAGCGTCCAGTACTCCATCCTGATGCCCGGCGCGGTCGTCAAAAAGGACGCGCGCGTCTCCTACGCCATTATCGGCGAGAACGGCGTCGTCGGCGAGCACGCCTTTGTCGGCGCGCCGCCCGAGGCGGTGCCGCCGGAGCAGTGGGGCATCACGGTGCTCGGCCCCGGCGCGGCGGTCGCGGATGACTATGTGCTGCCTGCCAACCGCATGCGCAGCGTGGATGGAAAGGAGACGGTACGATGAACGGACTGCACGGCATCATCTTTGCCTATGAAAAGGCTCCCGGCCTTCGCGAGCTGACCGAAGCGCGCATGCCCGGCTCTGTGCCGTTCGGCGGGCGCTACCGCGTGGTCGACTTCATGCTCTCCAACATGGCGGGCGCGGGCATCACAGACGTCGGCGTTGTGCTGCACGGCAACTATCAAAGCCTGCTTGACCACATCGGCAGCGGCAAGACGTGGGACATGGCGCGCAAGAACGGCGGTCTCAAGCTGCTGCCGCCCTTTGCCGACGCGCGCAAGTTCGGCGTGGAGGAATTCCGCGGCAAGATGGAGGCGCTCTCGGGCGTGCGGTCGTACCTGCACGAGATCCGGCAGAAGTACGTCGTCCTGTCCGACAGCGACCTTATCATCAATCTGCCGCTGCAGAAGGTGCTGGACGCGCACATCGAAAGCGGCGCGGACATCACCTGCGTCTGCACCGAGAGCGGCCAGTTTGTGGAAAACGCCACGTATTTCACCGTCAACGAAGCGGGCCGCATCACCGAGACGCGCTGCGCGCCGCACAAGGCGAGCGGCTGCCGCAGCTTGGAAATTTATCTTCTGAGCCGTGACCTTCTTATCTCCCTTGTGGACGAGTGCGCCGCGCAGGACAAATACAGCTTCCGCAGCGATGTGCTCTGCGCCATGGGCGACAAGCTCGACCTGCGCGCTTTCCTGTGGGACGGCTTTGCCGCGCAGCTGCGCACGGTGCAGGAATACTATGAGCGCAGCATGCAGCTCTTAGACCCCGCCATCCGCTCCGAGCTCCTGTGTGCCGAGCGGCCCATCCTCGCTAAAGAGGATGACGAGGCGGCGTCGTACATCGCGCCAGACTCGCGCTGTGTCAATTCGCTGATCGCCGACGGTTGCCAGATCGAGGGCAACGTAGAGGGGAGCATCCTCTTCCCGGGCGTCAAGGTCGGCAAGGGCAGCACCGTCAAAAACTGCATCCTCTTTAAGAATACCGTGGTGGAGGACGGCGTGACGCTCGGCTGCGTCATCGCCGACAAGGACGTCCACATCCGCCGCGGCGGCACACTCATCGGACACGAGAGCTACCCGCTCGCCGTGAGCAAGGGCAGCATTGTATAAAAGCAGCAAACAGAAGAAAGGAGCTTGCAGATGAACATTTTGTATGTGACGAGCGAGGCGGTCCCCTTTTGCAAGACGGGCGGCCTTGCCGACGTGGCCGGCAGCCTTCCGCAGGCGCTCGCGGCAAACGGAGACCGCGTGAGCGTCATCCTGCCGCTTTACGAGCGCGTGAAGGACAAGTGGGGCGAGCAGCTCCACTTTGAAAAGTGGACGTTCGTGCGCCTTGCGTGGCGCAGCGTCTACTGCGGGCTCTTTTCGCTCGAGCGCGACGGCGTCACGTGGTACTTTGTCGACAATGAGACGTATTTCCGCCGCAGCGAGCTCTACGGCTACTATGACGACGGCGAGCGCTTTGGCTTTTTCTCCCGCGCGGTGACGGAACTGCTCAAGTCCCTGCCGCAAAAGCCCGACGTTGTCCACTGCAACGACTGGCAGAGCGCGCTTGTGCCCATCTACATCAGGGATGAAGCCGTGCGCGACGACTTTTATAAGGGAATCAGAACCGTCATTACGGTGCATAATATCGAATATCAGGGCCGCTACGGCAGCCGCACGGTCGAAGACCTGTTCGGCCTGGACCATGGCTGGTTCGACGGCGGCACGATCGAATTCGGCGGCGATGTGAACCTTTTAAAGGGCGCGATCGTCACGGCGGACGCCGTGACCGCCGTGAGCCCGACCTACGCGCAGGAGCTCAAGTACGCGTACTTTGCCCACGGGCTGGAAAACGTGATGAGCATGAACGCGCGCAAGCTCCACGGCGTGCTCAACGGCATCGACATGCAGCGCTATGACCCGTCGCGCGACAAGAGCCTCGCAGCGGCGTACTCGCCCGATGACCTTGCCGGAAAGAAGAAGGACAAGGCAGCGCTCCAGCGTGTGCTGGGATTGCAGGAACGGCCCGATACGCCCATTCTTGCGATGGTCACGCGCCTTGTCTCCCACAAGGGGCTTGACCTGGTGTGCGAAACGCTCGACGCATTTATGGGCAAGGACGTACAGTTCGTCGTGCTCGGCAAGGGCGACGCGAAGTACGAGACGTTTTTTGAGTACGCCAAGCAGCGCTACGGCGGACGCATGGCCGTCTACCTCGGCTATTCCGAGCAGCTCGCCATGCAGATCTACGCGGGCGCAGACCTCTTCCTGATGCCGTCGAAGAGCGAGCCGTGCGGGCTCTCGCAGATGATCGCGATGCGTTACGGCGCGGTGCCCATCGTGCGCGAGACCGGCGGATTAAAGGACACTGTCCATGCGTATGAAGCCTGGAACGGACAGGGCAACGGCTTCACCTTTGCCAACTACAACGCTGGCGACATGTGCCACGTGATCTGCGAGGCCATTGACCTTTACCATGACAACAAGGGCGCCTACGCGATGCTCCAGCAGCGCGGCATGACCGCAGATTTCAGCTGGACGCGCTCGGCGCAGGAATACCGCCACATTTACGAATCCATCTGCCGATAAAGAAAAGGAAAACGATCTATGACCATTGACTCTGTGAAGAAAATGAAAGACGCGCTGTGCGAAAAGCTGAAGGTCAGCTTCGGCAGCACCGTGGAGGAGGCGAGCGACGCGCAGATGATGCGCGCGAGCGCCCTTGTCCTGCGCGACGTGATGGCCGAGCGCAGCGTGGACACCATGCGCGAGACCCGCGAGGAACACCGCCGTCAGGTGCACTACCTGTCGATGGAATTTCTGATGGGCCGCAGCCTGATGAAAAACGCGTTCAATTTAGGCGTCGGCGAAATTCTGACCGAAGCGCTCGACGAGCTGGGCTTCCGCGCAGCGGACATCTTTGAAAGCGAGCCCGACGCGGGCCTCGGCAACGGCGGCCTCGGCCGCTTGGCCGCGTGCTATCTCGACTCGATGACGACGCTCGACATCCCCGCCGCGGGCTATTCCATCTGCTATGAGCTCGGCATTTTCCGCCAGCGCATCGTCGACGGCCAGCAGGTCGAGCTGCCGGACAACTGGAAGGACCTCGGCGGCGCGTGGCTGCTGCCCAAGCCGCAGGAGACCGAGACCGTCTGCTTCGGCGGCACGGTCCGCCAGTTCTGGGACGACGGGCGGCTGCATGTCGTGCCCGAGGGCGAGACCGAGGTGCTGGCTATCCCCTGCGACATGGAGATCGCGGGCTACGGCACGGATCATGTGAACACGCTGCGCCTTTGGGATGCAAAGTCTCCCACGCCGCTCGATATGTCGCTCTTTTCGCAGGGCGAATACCTGCGCGCGCAGGAGCAGCACGCGATGGCCGAGACCATCGCGAAGGTGCTCTATCCCGAGGACAACCATCCCGAGGGGAAGAGCCTGCGCTTAAAGCAGCAGTACTTCTTCGTCTCCGCGACCGTGCAGTCCATCGTGCGCAAGCACATTGAGGTCTACGGCACGGCCACGAATTTCCACGAAAAGAATGTCATCCAGATCAACGACACGCACCCCGCGCTCGTTATCCCCGAGCTCATGCGCATCCTGATGGACGATGCGGGCCTCGACTGGGACACGGCGTGGAACATCACGACGCACTCCGTCGCTTACACGAACCACACGGTGCTTTCCGAGGCGCTCGAGCGCTGGCCGCAGGAGCTGATGCAGTCGCTTCTGCCGCGCGTGTGGACGATCATCACCGAGATCGCGCGCCGCTATCAGGAAAAAATCGAAAACTACTACCACGACGAGGCCAAAACGCGTGAATTGGCTATCATCTGGGACGGCCAGGTCCGCATGGCAAACCTGTGCATCGCGGGCGGCATGGCCGTGAACGGCGTGAGCGCTCTGCACTCGGACATCCTGCGAAACGACGTTTTTAAATACCAGTGCGCGATGGAGCCGGAGAAGTTCAAGAATGTCACCAATGGCATCGACCACCGCCGCTGGCTCGCGCAGATCAACCCGCGGCTCGACGAGCTCGTGCGCGCGCTCGCGGGCGGGGATGAATACCTCCTGCACCCCGAAGCGCTTAAAAAGCTCGAGCCCTATGCAGACGACACCGCGGTGCTGAACCGCCTCGGCGAGATCAAGCGCGCGAATAAGCTCGATTTTGCCGCCTACGTCAAAAAGACGCAGGGCATCGTGCTCAACACCGACGCGATCTTCGACGTGCAGGTCAAGCGCCTGCACGAGTATAAGCGTCAGCTTTTGAACGCGATGCATATCATCTACCTCTATCAACAGCTGCAAAACGACCCGAACCGCGCCATGCAGCCGCGCGTGTTCCTGTTCGGCGCGAAGGCCGCGCCGGGCTACGCGGTCGCCAAGCGCATCATCCGCCTCATCAACTCCCTTGCCGCTGAGATCAACGCCGACCCCATCTGCCGCGACAGGCTGCAGGTGGTGTTCCTTGAGAACTACCGCGTGTCGCTCGCCGAGCATCTGATGCCCGCGAGCGAGGTGAGCCAGCAGATCTCCACCGC